>Ga0116227_10003414_pt1 | contig 35294 bp, 31 predicted proteins | sample S1TSphgellanicum_FD_89693 | JGI IMG/M metagenome (GOLD analysis project Ga0116227, IMG submission 89693) | Host-associated microbial communities from peat moss isolated from Minnesota, USA - S1T2_Fb - Sphagnum magellanicum MG | ecosystem: Host-associated > Plants > Peat moss > Unclassified...
ATCCGCCGCCACCGCGCGCCAGCGTGCTGCGCGTGTCGCGCCACGCCAATGCCCACTTCCATCCCGCCAGCCCGCTGCTGTCCTTGCGCGAAGAAAACGGCGAACTGGCCGTGCACACGCCGCGCGGCCGCTATGGCGTGGACTTTTTGATCTGCGCCACCGGCTTCTCCATCGACCTGGCGCAGCGGCCAGAGCTTTCTGCCCTTGCGCCGCATATACGCCGCTGGAGCGACAAGCCGCTGCAGGCGGACACGGAAGGCGCGCATGCAGAGCCACTGGGCGACTCACCCGATCTGGGGCCGGCCTTCGAATTCCAGGAGCGCGCACCAGGCGCCTGCCCGGCACTGGGCCGCGTGCATTGCTTCAACTATGCGGCGGCGCTGTCGCATGGCAAGGTCTCGGGCGACGTGCCAGCCGTGAGCGTGGGCGCGCAAAGGCTGGCGCTGGGGCTTGCCGGCGGCCTGTTCCAGGAGGACATCGCGCTGCACTACGCCCGCATGGAGGCCTACGACACGCCCGAACTGCTGGGCGATGAGTGGACCGATGCCGACCTGCCCTCTCATGAACCCCGACCATGCCCATGAATGACCCTGCCGCACCAGTGCTCCATATCTTCTACGGCATCTCGTCGCCTTGGGCCTACCTGGGTGCGCAACGCGCCTACGCCATCGCCGAGCGCACCGGCGCCGCGCTGCGGCTGCGGCCGATCCGGGTGATCCAGGCCAATGGCGGCATCCCCTTGCGCAGCCGGCCCGATGCACGGCAGCAGTACCACGCCGTGGAGCTCACCCGCTGGCGCACGCGCCTGGGGATTGCGCTGCAGCTGCAACCGCGCTACTACCCCTGCCGCAGCATTGAGCCGGCAGCGCAGGCCGTCATCGCCGCGCAAACTGCCGGGCTGGACGCGCGCGATTTTTCCTTCGCCATCCAGCGTGCGCTCTGGGCCGAGGACCGCGACATTGCCGACACCGCCACGCTGCGCGCCATAGCCGCGGCCACCCTAGGTGCCGCCGCCGATGCGCTCGACTTTGACCGACCCGCTGTCGCCACGGTGGCCGAGTGGGAAGACAACCTGCGCGAAGCCGAGCACCTGGGCATCTTCGGCACCCCGACCTACGTGGTGGGAACCGAGCTTTTCTGGGGGCAGGACCGGCTGGACTTTGTGGAAGAGGCGCTACTGCGGGCGCGCGCGTGAATACCGACAACCTCTCGGGCTTTCGCGTCACCGACTTCTTCAACCTGTTGAAGGTCGCCGGCAAGTGGCCCATCATCGGCAAGATCTACCACTCGCACCCAAGCGCCTGACCCCAGCCGGCCGCGGGCACAAAGGAGTCGAATGTGAAGTTGCTTCTTGTTGGCTCAACCGGCCTGGTCGGGCAGCAGGTGCTGGACCTGGCGCTGGCCGATCCGCGCGTCAGCGCCGTGGTGGCCCCGGTGCGCCGCGCGCTGCCCACGCACCCCAAGCTGCAGGCGCCGCTGGTGGACTTCGACCATCTGCCCGAGGACGCGCCCTGGTGGCGGACAGATGCCGTGATCTGCACCTTGGGCACCACCATGCGGGCGGCCGGCTCCCAGCAGGCCTTCCGGCGCGTGGACTACGACTACCCGCTGGCCGTGGCGCGCCTGGCCCGGCAGCACGGAGCGCGCACCTATGCGCTGAACTCGGCCATAGCTGCCGACCCGTCATCGCGCTTTTTCTACAACCGGGTGAAGGGCGAGCTGGAGCAGGCGCTTGCCGGCCTCGGCTTCTCTTCGCTGACCCTGGTGCGCCCCGGCATGATCGGCGGGCACCGGCAAGAGTCCCGATGGGCTGAGCGGGCCGCAACCCCCATCCTGACGCTGCTCGGCCCCCTGCTGCCACGGCGCTGGCGCATCAACCCGGCACGGCAGATCGCCCACGCCTTGCTGGAGGCAGCGCTGGGTGCCAGGCCCGGCACGCAGGTCATCACGTCGGACCAATTGATCTGAGACGATTGATCTGAATCTCAGGAGTTTGAATGGACCCGCATATCTCCCCGGTCGAGCTGAAGAAGGCCTACCGGCTAATCACCCACGGCCCCACCGTGCTGGTGTCGGCGCGGCACGGTGGCGTGGACAACGTCATGGCCGCGGCCTGGGCCTGCGCGCTGGATTTCGCGCCGCCCAAGCTGACGGTGGTGCTCGACAAGGCGACGAAGACGCGTGAACTCATCGAGCAGAGCGGCGCCTTTGTCATCCAGGTTCCCACGGCGGCGCAGCTGCAGCTGACGCACGCGGTGGGCAGCCGCAGCCTGTCCGAGGCACCGGACAAGCTGGCGGCGGCGGGTGTCGAGCTGCTCCGGGTCGACGGCCATGACCTGCCCTTCGTGGCCGGCTGTTCCGCGTGGCTGGCCTGCAAGCTGCTGCCGGAGCCGCACAACCAGCAGGCCTATGACCTGTTCATCGGCGAAGTGGTCGGGGCCTGGGCCGATACGCGCGTGTTCCAGGACGGGCACTGGCATTTCGAGAGCGCCGGCCCCGAATGGCGCAGCCTGCACCACGTGGCAGGCGGGCACTTCTATGCCATTGGCGCGCCGCTGTCGGCGCATGACTGAAGCCAGATACTATGAAATAAATAGCTAATAGCCAAGGCTGCACCTGGGCTAGATGCATATTTCATCAAAATTCTGAAAATCAGCCGGGCTTCAGGCCATTGGGCTGCGCAGCCGCCGCCTCCCAGGCCGGCCCATCGAACCAGGCATCGCCGTCCAGGCAAGCCCTGAGCATGGGCATGCCGTCAAAGCCCCAGAACAGGCGGCCAGCCACCTCGAAGCTCGGCACGCCGAACACGCCGCGCGCCAGGGCAGCGTCGGTGTTGGCGCGCAGCAGCGCCTTCACCTCAGGCCCGGCCGGGTCGTGCCGCAGCGGCAATGCGGCGGCCAGCGCAGCCAGCCGCTGTGCGTCGTTGGCATTGGCACCGCCCTGCCATACGTGGCTTAGCACCGTGCCTGCGACATGGCGGCTCAGACTGCCGTCTTCCGACGCAGCCAGCGCCAGCCGCAACAAGGGCAGCGGGTTGAACGGGTGCTGCGCCGGCATCTGCAAGGCGATGCCATGCGCATGGCCCAGCCACTGCACCTGCCGGTAGGTCCAGGCGCGCTTGGGCGCGATGCCGGCCGGCCCGGGATTGGCATGCTGCTGCAGCAAGGCGCCGAGCAGCACCGGCCGGTACTCCACCGCGTAGCTCAGGCCTTCCAGCACCTGCGGCAGGCGGCCGAAGGCGAGGTGCGCATAGGGCGATACAAAGTCGAGGTAGCAGGTGATCTGGTGCATGTCAGTTTTCCACGGCGCTCACGCGCCAGCCGCAGCGTATGCAACACCCTGGCACAGAAGGCCGCGGAGCAGGCCATGCGCAAACCACCGCGGAACTGGCTCCGCCAGGCCGCAGGCGGTGCCCCTTGAGAGGGTTGGCGAAGACGCGAAGCGCGCAGCCCGGGGGTGTTCCATATCACCCCGCACGCTGCAGCAAACGCTCCCAGATGGCGCGCTTCTGCGCATCGTCCGAGCGCGACCAGACGCGGATCTCGTCGATCGAACGGAAGCAGCCTTCGCAGAAGCTGCGGTCCGCGTTCATGCGGCACACCGATACGCAGGGCGAGGGCACATCCGGCGCGCCGCTGCGGGCCTGCGCGGCGCGTTGCAACAGCAAGGCCCGCAAGCGTGCGGGGATTGCGGCGGCTTCTGCCTCAACGCTCATTCGGCCTCCTGCGCCACGTCGGCCAATGGCGCGCCGGTCAGGCGCTCCAGGTCCTGCGGGGCCAGGCGGAACACGCCATGCGGGTGGCCGGCCGCCGCCCAGACTTCGCCAAAGCGCAGCAAGGTCTGGTCGATCAGCGCCACCGGCGCCACGGTGTGGGCCACCGGCGAGACGCCGCCGATGGCAAAGCCGGTGCGGGCCTTGACGAAGGCGGCATCGGCGCGGCCCAGCGGGCCGACCAGCGCGGCCACCTTGGCCTCGTCCACGCGGCGGTCGCCGGCGGCAATGACCAGCACCGCCGCCTCGTCCGCCAGGCGGCGGAACACGATGCTCTTGGCGATCTGGCCGACCGCCACGCCCAGCGCATCGGCCGCCTGCTGCGCGGTACGCGCGGCGCCATCGAGCAGCACCGGCGCATGCGGGTGGCCCGCGTCCTGCAGATAGGCCGCGACGCGCTGCACGCCTTCGGGCAGGGGCTTGAGTTCAGCTCCGCACATGCCAGCCCCTAGCCTTCACGCTTGTTCAGCAGGGCCTTGCCCACGCGCGATTGCGTGGGCCGGCCGATCACGCCGCTGATCCAGGCGCCGGCATCCACCAGTGCCTCCAGGTCAATACCGGTCTCTATGCCCATGCCGTGCAGCAGGTACACCACGTCCTCGGTGGCGACGTTGCCGGTGGCGCCCTTGGCGTAGGGGCAGCCGCCCAGGCCGGCAACGGAGGCGTCGAACTGCCACACGCCCAGCTGCAACGCGGCCAGCGTGTTGGCCAGCGCCTGGCCGTAGGTGTCGTGGTAGTGGCCGGAGATGTCGTCCACGGCGTAGTGCTGCAGCGCCGCGTCGAGCGCGCGCTGGGTCTTCAGCGGCGTTCCCACGCCGATGGTGTCGGCCACACCGACATGCTGCACGCCGATCTCCTTCATCAGCCGGGCCACCAGCGCCACGCGCTCGGGGGCGATGTCGCCCTCGTACGGGCAGCCGACGCTGCACGAGATGGCGCCGCGCACGTAGATGCCCGCCGCCCGCGCCGCCGCCACCACGGGCGCGAAGCGCTCGATGCTCTCGGCGATGCTGCAGTTGATGTTGCGCTGGCTGAAGGCCTCGCTGGCGGCGCCGAAGACCACGATCTCATCCGGCCGCGACGGCAACGCCGCCTCATAGCCCTTCATGTTGGGCGTGAGCACCGAATAGCGCACGCCGGGCTGGCGCGTGATGCCGGCCATGACCTCGGTCGCATCGGCCATCTGCGGGACCCACTTGGGGCTGACGAAGCTGGTGACCTCGATCTCTTTCAGGCCGGCGGCCTGCAGGCGATGCACCAGTTCGATCTTGGCGGCGGCAGGCACCGGCTGCTTTTCGTTCTGCAGCCCGTCGCGCGGGCCGACGTCAACGAGCTTGACGCGGGAAGGAATGTTCATGGGCAGGAGTTTCGCGCAATGCGGCAAGGGGCAACAGCGGGATTGTCAGGAGAAACGCATGGCACGGCCCCGGATGAGGGCATCCGCGCGCAGCGGCGCGCCCGAGCGCGGCGCGCATTCATCCAGAGACACCGTGGATCCGGCTCTGCCGGTCCACCGGTGTCGCCCCCGCAGAGGGGGTTGGCGAAGACACAAAGTGCGTAGCCTGGGGACGAATGTAAAGGCTGGGCGGCATGCCCAGCGTCTTGCGGAACATGGCGGCAAAGGCGCTCGGGCTGTCGTAGCCATGCTCCAGCGCCACCTCCAGGATCGAGGCGCCCGCGGCCAGGCGCGGCAGGCTCAGCAGCAGCCGCGCCTGCCGGCACCAGGCGCCGAAGTTCATGCCGGTCTCGCGCCGGAACAGGCGCGCCAGGGTGCGCTGGTTCATGTGCAGTTGCTGTGCCCAGCCCTCCAGCGTGGCGGGCTGCGCCGGGTCGCCGACCAGGCCGCCGCAGAGCCGGGCCAGCCCGGCGTGGCGCGGCATGGGCACGTGCAGCGACAGCGCGGGCGCGGCCTCGATCTCGTCCAGCAGCAGCTCCATGGTGCGCTCCTCGCGGCCGCCCAGCGGGTAGTCCAGCGGCAACGCCACGGCGCGCAGGATCAGTTCGCGCAGCAATGGACTGATCTGCAGCACCCGGCATTCGTCGGCCAGGCCCGGGCGGGTGCCGGGCTCGACGAACACGGTGCGCATGGCCACCGTGCCGACGGTGCGGATCTCGTGCGCGATGCCGGCCGGCACCCAGACCGCGCGGCCAGGTGGCACGACCCAGCTGCCGGGTGCCGCGCGCACGATCATCACGCCCGATATGGCGTGGATCAGCTGCGCGCGCCGGTGCGCGTGCAGCGGGATCAGCGCGTCGCAGGCCGGGTCGGTGGCCAGGGCGGCGACGGCGCGCGGCGTGGATTCGCCCTGCTCCGGCCGCAGGTCCAGCAGATTGTCCATTTTTCGACGATTCTTGTTATTTCGTAGCGAGATTATCTTGCCGAGCGTTTCTAGCATGGCCCTTTTCCACCAAGAGGCCCCTGCATGAATCGGTTTCCCCCCTCTCCGCAACGCTGCTCCACCCCGGGAGCGCGCCCATGAACAAGCGCCGCCTGGGCCTGCTGACCGGTACGCACGCCGTCAATGACCTGTACCAGGGACTGGTGCCCGCCCTGCTGCCGTTCATGGCGCTGGAGCGCGGCTACAGCTACACGGCGGTCAGCGGCCTGATGTTGGCGGCCACCGGCCTGTCCAGCGTGGTACAGCCGCTGTTCGGCCTGTATGCCGACCGCCATCCGCGCAGCTGGCTGGTGCCCACCGGTTTCCTGGTCGCGGCCTTCGGCGTGGTGCTGGCCGGCCTGGGTGGCAGCTACCTGCTGACCTGGCTGGCCATGGTGCTGTGCGGCCTGGGCATCGCGGCCTACCACCCGCCCGCCACCGTGGCCGCGCGCGCGGCCGGCGGCGCCTCGCAGAAGGCGATGAGCGTGTTCTCGGTGGGCGGCACCATCGGCGCCTCGTTCGCGCCGCTGCTGGCCGCCGCGGTGGTCGGCGCACAGGGGCTGTCGCACAGCTACCTGCTGGGCATTCCGGCGCTGCTGATGGGCCTTGTCTGGTGGGCCGCCAACGCGCGCTCCGCGCCGGCAACACAGCCCGCCGGCGGTACACGCACGCGGCAGCAGCCCATGGCGCAGAACGACTGGCGCGCGTTCAGCCTGCTGGTGGCAACCATCGTGGGCTGGTCCATCCCGTACGTCATGGTGCTGTCCATGCTGTCGCTGTACGTAAGCCGGGAACTGGGCGGCTCACCCTTCATGGCCGCCGCGGTGCTGACCTCGTTCACCGCCGCGGGCGCGGTGGGCACTCTGTCGGGCGGCTGGCTGGGCGACCGCTTCGGGCGCATGCGGCCGATTCGCAGCGGCTACCTGCTGGCCATCCCGATGCTGGCAGGCCTGGTCGCGGCGCCCAGCCCCGTGGTGGCGCTGGTCTGCACCGCCGGCCTGGGCGTGGCCATGTTCCTGCCGTTCGCGGCGCAGGTGACGCTGGCCCAGGACTACCTGCCGCGCAACCCGGCCACGGCCAGCGGCATCACGCTGGGGCTGGCGCTGTCGGTGGGCGGGCTGGTGTCGCCGCTGTTCGGCCTGCTGTCGGACGCGCACGGCCTGCGCTTCACGCTGACCGCCGTGCTGTGCGTGCTGGGCGTGGCGGCCTTGCTGGCGTTCCAGCTGCGCAACCGGGCACCGCACGTGCCCTCGGCCACCGCGGCGGCCTACCCCGCGAGGTAGGCGGTGGGCGCCTGCCCCAGCACGCGCCGGAACATGGTCGAGAACGCGGCCGGGCTGTCGTAGCCGAAGTCCATGGCAATGGCCGTCACCGGCTCGCCCGCGGCCAGGCGGGCCAGCGCCAGCACCACGCAGGCACGCTGGCGCCATTCGGAGAAGGCCATGCCGGTCTGCGCGCGGAACAGGCGGCTGAAGGTCCGGTCGCTCATGTGCAGGCGCTGCGCCCAGGCCTGCGGCGAGCCGTGGGCATCGGGCTGGCGCAGGAAGGACCTGCACAGCAGCAGCAGGCGGGTGTCGCGCGGCAGCGGGATGTGCAGGGGCAGGGCCGGCATCCGCGCCACCTCGTGCAGCAGCAGGGCCATCAGCGCGCCGTCGCGGCCCCGCGGGTCGTACTCGGCCGGCAGGTCCACCGCCTCCATCAGCAACTGCCGCAGCAGCGCGGACACGCCGACCACCTGGCAGCCTTCGCGCGCCGGCACTGCATCGGGCTCGATGTACAGGCTGCGCGTGCTCACGCCCTGCAGCCGCACCTCGTGCTGCACGCCCGCCGGAATCCAGACCGCGCGCTGGGGCGGGACGACCCAGTTGCCGTCCTGCGTGGCCACCTGCATGACGCCGGTGGCGCCGTACAGCAGCTGTGCGCGGCGGTGCGCATGCGGCCGCAGCCAATGCCCGTCCGGGTAGTCGGTGCCGATGGCGACGGCCGGCCGGGCGATGTGGTCGAACTGGTCGATGTGGGCATTGCGCATGGATGTGCAGCCGCCGCGCGGCTTGGCCGAAACGCAAACATTGTTGACCAGAATGCGAATGCAGGCCAGGCACCGGCCGCCTATCGTTCCTTCATCTTGAAAGGATGGGAAGCGATGGTCTATCTCCTGTTGGCCTTGTTCGGCGGCCTGAGCGGCGTCACGACGGTGCTGTTCGGCTTCGGCGGCGGCTTCGTGGTGGTGCCCCTGCTCTACCGGGTGCTGGGCGCCGCCTATGGCGCACACGATCCGGCAGGCGAAGCCGCCATGCACATTGCCGTGGCCACCTCCACCTGCGTGATGGTGGTCAATGCGCTGGCCGCCACGCGGCGGCACGCACGTGCCGGCAACATCGTGTGGCCGGCGATCCGGCCGCTGGCGGCCTTCATTGGCGTGGGCGCGGTGCTGGGCGCCGGCGCGGCGGTGCTGGCCAGCGCCGACTTCCTGCGCTGGGCCTTCGTGGCCTACCTGGGCATCACCATCCTGGACTGCCTGCTGCGCCAGGGCTTCCTGTCCCGGCAGGACACCGAGGCACCACGGCCGCTGGCCCCGGCGCAGACGGTCGGGGGCGGCCTGGCCATCGGCCTGGTCGCCACCTTCCTGGGCGTGGGCGGCAGCGTCATGACGGTGCCGCTGCTGCGCCGCCGCGGCTTCAGCATGACGCGGGCCACGGCCATGGCCAACCCGCTGAGCCTGCCGGTGGCCCTGGCAGGTACCGCCACCTACATGGCCACGGCCTGGTGGCGCCCCGTAGCCCTCGGGCCCTGGCACGCGGGCTACGTGGACCTGTTCGCCTTCGCGGTGCTGGCCGTGGGATCGCTGCTGGGCATCCGCCTGGCCAGCCGACATATCGGCCGCATCCCCGACCAGCTCCATGCGCGGGTCTACATCGGGCTGCTGGCGGCAGTGCTGCTCAGCATGCTGCTGCCCTGAGGCTCTGCCCTGCGGACGGCGCCGCGGCACGCAGCATGCGCATGCCCGGGGGCTCCTAGTACCCCCGCCCCGGATCCACCACGCCGGCAATCGGCGCCCCCTGCTCCAGCGCGCGGATCTTGCCGGCGATCTGGGCAATGCTCTCCTCGCGCAGCGTGCGGGCCGAGGTGTGCGGCGTGACGGTGATCCTGGGGTGCGTCCAGAACGGATGGCCGGCCGGCAGCGGTTCGGTGCGGAACACGTCGAGCGCGGCGCCGGCGATCTGGCCCGCATCGATCAGCGGTATCAGGTCTTCCTCCACCAGGTGGCCGCCGCGCGCCACGTTGACCACATAGGCGCCGGGCAGCAGGCGCGACAGGGTTTCGCGCCGCATGATGTTCTCGGTATCGGGCGTGAGCGGCAGCAGGCAGACCAGCACCCGCGTGCCGGCCAGGAACGTGTCGAACTGCGCCTGCCCCGAGAAGCATTGCACGCCCGGCACCGCCCTGGGCGAGCGGCTCCAGCCCCGCACCGGGAAGTCGAACACGCTCAGCGCCTGCGCCACGCGCTGGCCCAGCGCGCCCAGGCCCATCACACCCACGGGGAAGTCGGCGCGGCTGCGCGGCTTGCGGTAGGACCAGCGGCCGGCCGCCACGTCGTGCTCGTAGCCGTCGAGCTCCCGGAAATGGCGCACCACGGCGTGCGTGACGAACTCGGCCATCTGCACCGCCATGCCGCTGTCGTCCAGCCGCACCACCGGCACGCCCGGCGGCAGGCGCAGCGCCATCAGGGCATCGACGCCCGCGCCGATGTTGAAGATGCCGCGCAGGGCGGTCTGCTCGTCCAGGAACTGCTGCGGCGGCGCCCAGACGACGGCGTGGTCGGCCAGCGGCGCGCCGGGCGCCCATTCGGTGACGGAGGCATCGGGAAATGCGGCCTGCAGGCCTTCGATCCAGGGAGCGGCTTTGGTGCCGGTACAGCAAAAGGTGATGTTCATGGCCCCGGAGTCTGCCACCGGCGCGCGCCGATCAGGCGCAGCCGCTCAAGCGCGGCGAAACCGCAGCCATGCACCCATGGCGCCGACCAGCGTGGCCAGCAGGGCCAGCATCCCGACCGACAGGCCGGGCACCGCGGTCGCACCGGCGGGGGGCGCGGCCACGGCTACGGAGAAGCTCACGTTGTCGAAGTTGGCCGTGAACTTGTTGTTCGTCTGCGAGCAAGTATTGAGCCCGATCTGGATTGATTTCGTGGTGGGTGGCGCGACCAGCGCCGCGAGGCTCACGCCATGCCATGCATCAAGCCCAGCCGCGTTGCCGACGTTGCTCGTCGTGTCCGAGCTGATGACTTTGCCCAGGGGCTGCAGGCAGTCCGTGCTCTGCCATAGCGCCACCACCTGGGCGATGCCGTCGCCCGTGGTCAGGACAGAAGAGATGAGGACCTGGGCCGAGAGGTCGTAGGCCGTACCGGGGGTGGCCGCAACGCATTGGTTGCTGCTGGTGCAGCCGTTGCCGGAAACGGAAACCTGGTCCGACCCCGATGCAGGGTTGCTGCCCGCGTCTCGTGTTCCATCCCAGAGGACAGCGTTGGTCCAGCCGTTGGCGTTGGTGTCGAACGTTCCGTTGGAGACCAGATTCGCCGCCTGGGCGCCCAGCGGGGCTGTGCCCGCGAAAGCCATGCCCGCCGCTATCGCGGCGCGCAGTATCGATGTCGGTGCCATGACGAGTTTCCCCATTGCGTTTCAGGCGCGCGCCGTGGAGCGGGCTCGCGAACTGGGGAAATTCTGGTGACGGGTGTCGAGGCGACAAGACCTCAAAAAGGGTAGTCCTGCTCAGGGAGCTGTGGCCCAGGGCCTCAATTCCTGCGGGTTCTCGGCCAGGAAGCTCAGCAGGGGACGGCGCTTCTCCGTGCCGCGCGGGGGGTTGCCGCCGTTGTCTGGCGCAGCGCCGGCCGGCCCGCCCCCCAGCAGGCCGGGCAGTGCCTTGTCCACCTGCTCGAAGATCGCTGCCCAGCGCTTGCGCACGGTGTTCCAGCCGATGCCCAGCTCGGCGGCCGCCTCTTCGTCGGTGTGGCCATGCAGCGCCAGCAACAGCAACTCCTGCTGCGCGAAGGTCAAGCCGATGCGGGGCTGCCTGCGCACGAACAGCATGCGCATCGGGTGGAAGGGGTGCGCGTCGAACATGCCGCGCTCCAGCACATAGAGCTGGGTCGCCGCGCCGGCCGGCATGGCCACGGGCAGGCAGCCTATGGCATGCGCCGACTGGTGGTGCAGGGGGGCCTTGCGCTCGTGGGCGCTGACCTCCATGGTGGAGCTGCGCAGCCCGTGGCCGTCGTGGCTTTCCAGAAAGGCCTTGTTGCACACGGCCGCGATGGCGGCCACAGGTGCGCCTGGCGCGTTGTCGATGGCGAAATTGAGCGCCATCAGGTGCATCTCGCCCTCCGCGTTGTGCCGCGCCCGCTGGCGGCGGTCCAGCAGCAGCGGCACGGGCGCGCTGCGCGAGCGCAGCAGCGTGTCCATCAGGTAGGGGATTTCGCCCCGCTGGGCGCGCCTGGCCGTTTCAGCTGCGGCGAAGGCGCTGAAGCCGCAGCCGCGAATGAGGGGGGCGCCGCCCGGCACATGCTCCTCGAACACACAACTGATGAAGGCCCCGGCCTCCAGCCATTGCGCCAGCAGGGCTTCGTCCAGCAGCGCGCCGCGCACGCCGTCGGCGCGAAACAGCTCGACGCAGCGGGCGAGGTCGGCGGGCCGGGTATGCCGGTACGAACAATGGGAGGCGGCGGCTGGAGCAGTCATGGTGGGCAGGTCCAGATGCGAAGACCCGAAGCCTACACCGCGCACCACCCGCGCGCCCACACCTTCCCGGAGCGGATCTGCGCTCTCAGCCCCCGTGCCGCCGGCGCGATGCGCCGACCATGCCCATCACGCCCAGCAGCGTCCCCAGCAGGCCAAGCCCCCATGAGGACAGCGAAGGAACCGGGGTCGCGCTACCGGCATTGGGCATGAACCAGGCGGTGACCGTGCAGTCCGCCATGACGGGTGCCGTGGTGTAGGTGCTGCCCGCCAGCGTGCCGCCGCAGCCGGTGACGCTGTCGAGGTGGTAGCCGGGGTTGGCCGTCATCGCCAAGACCTGCGGCGTGCCCTGCGCGACCGGCACCGCGCCCGAGGGGCTGATGCTGCCACTGCCGGGCTGGGCGACGATGGTGGTGACGGTGAGCAGCTTCAACGTCAGTTCCACGTTGTCGAAGTTGGCGATGAAATCCGTATTCAGCGAGTGCAGATTGCTCTTGGCCGTGAGCATGACGGTGGCCGACACGGTGCCCGCTGGCGCCAGTTCACCGTAGCGGGAGTAGGACTGCCACGTTTCCACCGGATCGGTGCTGAGGATGGAGGGCGTCTGCGCCACCCCCAGGTCTCCCTGGGCCACCACGTTCGCGCAAGGCATGCTGTTCCACTGGATTTCCGCAAAGGCCTCGCCAGGCAGCGCGGACTGCGTGGGGATGAGCATCTGGAGCTGCACCGCGTAGGTTGCGCCAGCCGTCACAGGCACGCATTGAAAGCTCCGCGTCCCGCCGCCAGCGCGATCGGCCAGCCGAAGCGAGCCCAAGGTGGAACTGCCACCGGCGTCACGCGTCCCGTCCCACACATTGCCGCCCTGCCAGACCGCCGTATTGGCATCGAACGTCCCGTTGCCCAGCAGATTGGCCGCCTGGCCCGCCAGCGGCAGCAGCGACGCCGCCAGCGCGGCCTGCCACGTTCGTTTCTTCATGGTGAATGCTCCTCCTGCCATTGGCAACAAGAGGCATTCTGAAAAGCGCGGCACGGAGCCGCAAGACCGCAAAAAGGGTAGCGCCGCGCCCTATACGGCCAGACGCAGCAGCTCCGAGCCTTCGGCCACCTGGTCGCCAGGGGCATAGAGCAGCTCTTCCACCACGCCATCCGCCGGCGCGGCAATGGTGTGCTCCATCTTCATGGCCTCCATCACCGCCAGCGGCTGGCCCTTGGCCACGGTGTCGCCGGCCTTGACGGCGAAGGACACGACCTTGCCCGGCATGGGCGCGGTCAGGCGGCCGGCTTCGGCATGGGCGTCGCCGGCATGGGCGAGCGGGTCAATCACTACGATTTGTGTAGCACCTCGCCCTGAGAATACGTGGACTTCAGCCTCATTTCGGTAAATTTTCATCGTGGCGCGCCGCTCGCCCCATTGCAGGTCGAGCGCGCCTTCGCCCAGGGCTGTCCACGCGAACTCCGCCCCGGCATCGCCCACCGCCAGGTGCAGCGTGGCGTCGCGCTGGCGGGTCAGCAGGGCCTGCGCCGGCGCGCCATGGAATTCGAAGTCGAAGCGCCGCAGCATGGGCCCGTGCGATCGCCAGCCATCGCGGCGGCTGAACGGGTCGACCGTCTCCTGCGCGGCCTCGGCCTGCAGCGCGTGCGCCACGGCGGCGGCTGCTGCCAGCGGCAGGCCCAGCGGCTCCTGGTCGAACAGCACGGCGCGCTCGCGCTCGATCAGCGCGGTGTCGAGCCGCGCCTCGGCAAAGGAGGAGCTGGCCAGCACGCGGCGCAGGAACTGCACGTTGGTCGGCAGGCCGACGATGTGCATCTGCGCCAGCGCCGCGTCCAGCCGCGCCAGCGCCTCCTCGCGCGTGGCGCCGTGCACGATCAGCTTGGCCACCATGGAGTCATAGAAGGGCGAGATCACGTCGCCCTGGCGCACGCCGTCATCGATGCGCACGGTGCCGCGCTCGAAGGCCATGGCGTCCGGCCTGGCATAGACCTGCAGCGTGCCCGTGGTCGGCAGGAACTGGTTGTCGGGGTTCTCGGCGCAGATGCGCGCCTCGATCGCATGGCCCTGTATGCGCAGGTCCTGCTGGCGCAGCGGCAGCGGCTCGCCCGAGGCCACGCGCAGCTGCCACTCGACCAGGTCCAGGCCGGTGATGGCCTCGGTCACCGGGTGCTCCACCTGCAGGCGGGTGTTCATCTCCATGAAGAAAAAATTCATGGAGTTGTCGGCTCGCTGCTCGACGATGAATTCCACCGTGCCGGCACCCACATAGCCCACCGCCTTGGCCGCCGCCACCGCGGCCGCGCCCATCTGCTGGCGCATGGCCTCTGTCATGCCGGGCGCGGGAGCCTCTTCCAGCACTTTCTGGTGGCGGCGCTGCACCGAGCAATCGCGCTCGAACAGATAGACCACCTCGCCCTGCGTGTCGCCGAACACCTGGATCTCGATATGGCGCGGGCGCTGCACGTATTTCTCGACCAGCACCGCATCGTCGCCAAAGCTGTTGGCGGCCTCGCGCCGGCAGGAGGCCAGCGCGGTGGCGAAGTCTTCGCTGCGCTCCACCGCGCGCATGCCCTTGCCGCCGCCGCCAGCGCTGGCCTTGATCAGCACCGGGTAGCCGATGCGGTCGGCCTCGCGCTGCAGCAGGGCCGGGTCCTGGTCGGCGCCGTGGTAGCCGGGCACCAGTGGCACGCCGGCTTTCTCCATCAGTTGCTTGGATTCGGCCTTGAGCCCCATGGCGCGGATGGCCGAGGGCGGTGGGCCGATGAAGACCAGCCCGGCCTCGGTGCAGGCCTGGGCAAAGTCCTCGTTCTCGCTGAGGAAGCCGTATCCCGGATGCACCGCCTGCGCGCCGGTGGCCTTGGCCGCGTCGAGGATGCGCTGCCACTGCAGATAACTGTCCTTGGGTACGCTGCCGCCGACATACACGGCCTCGTCGCAGGCGGCGACGTGCTTGGCATGCGCGTCAGCGTCGGAATACACGGCCACGGTGCGGATGCCCATGCGGCGCGCGGTGGCGGCGACGCGGCAGGCGATTTCACCGCGATTGGCAATGAGGATCTTCTTAAACATGGGGGACCTTCGCGGTGAAATCGCCTGCGCATGCTGCGCGTGCCAGTCGATCTGGCTGCGCCGCTGCGCCGCTTCGCGGCTGGTCTCCCCTATGGGCGATCAGTATTTTCTTGAACATCGGGAATGTCTCCGTGAGAGGACGATGCAGGCAGCACGCCCGGATCAGGCCGGCCGCTGAAGATGCGCGCCATGCGCGTGAACAGGCGGCGCAGGAAGCGCCAGCTCTTGTAGATCAGCCACAGGCTGAGCGCCAGCACCAGGACCAGCACCAGGGCAAAGACCAGCGGGTGCGCCACCGACAGCCACAGTCCGGCCGGCACCATGGCGTCCTCGGCCAGCGAGGCGCCGGCGTTGCTGAAGGGCTCGGGCGAAGTGTTGATGGCCGCGCGCGTGGTGGCCTTGGCGGCATGCGCGGTGGCGGCCAGCCCCCCGCCCAGCAGCGCGGCGACGACAGCCATGGCGCTGCTGTCCGCACTGAAGAGCCCCGCTGCCAGCGCGGCGCCGGCTGGAATGCGGATCACCGTGTGCACCGCGTCCCAGAGCGAATCCACGCCCGGCACCTTGTCGGCCAGGAACTCCACCACCACCATGAAGCCGCTCGCGGCGATCACCGCGGGGTGCGTCAGCAAGTGCAGCCCGGCCGGCAGCGGCAGCCAGTCGAGGCGGCCCGCCAGCCCCACCAGCAGCACCACCAGGTACAGCCGCACGCCGCTGGCCCAGCCGATGGCAGCAGCCAGGGCCAGCAGTTGGGGAAGGTCCAGTGCGGGGTGCATGGCGCGGCCTGGGGTCAGCCCGTGATCCAGGACGGCTTGCGCTTGTGCAGGAAGGCCTGCACGCCCTCGCGGCCCTCGTCGCTGGCGCGGATGTCGGCGATGCCTTCGACCGTCTTCGCGATCAGCGCCTCGTCGATCTCGCGGCCCGCCACGTCGGCGACCAGTTGCTTGCAGGCGCGCACCGCCGCCGGGCTGGCGCCGGTCAGGGCCTTCAGGAGTTCGTCGACCTTGGCGTCGAGCGCATCGGCTGCGACCACTTCATGCACGAAGCCGATGCGGTGGGCCTCGGCGGCCGTGAACCGTTCGGCCGTGAGAAAGTAACGCTGCGAAGCGCGCGTGCCCATCGCGCGCAGCACGTAGGGGCTGATGGTGGCGGGCACCAGGCCGATCTTGACCTCGCTCAGGCAGTACCAGGCGCTGTCCACGCTCACGGCCATGTCACAGGCCGCCACCAGCCCCATGCCGCCCGCATACACATCGCCCTGCACGCGCGCGATGGTCGGCTTGGGGCACTCGGCAATGGTGCGCAGCATGGCGGCCAGCTTGCCCGCGTCGGCGAGGTTCTCGTCGCGCGTGTAGTCGGCCATGCGGCGCATCCAGTGGAGGTTGGCGCCGGCGCAGAAGGCCGGGCCATTGGCGCCGAGCACGATGGCCTTGACTTGCGGCGCGGCGCCGGCCTCGGTGAAGGCCTGCGTCAGTTCGGCGATGACGACGTCGTCGAAGGCATTGCGCGCGTCAGGCTGGTCGAGCCAGATGCGGGCGACGCGGCCTTCGATACTCAGTTGCAAGGTGCTGTAGTGGATCATGGTGTCGGTTTCCAGACGACCTGGTCGTCGATGGCGTACAGGTGGCATTCGCCGGCACGGGACTTCCTGGCGCAGCTCTCCATGGCCCGGCCCGCGGGATCGTCGCCGCCCCAGGCCGAACCCCAGCCCCCTTGCGCGTTGACCGCGAAGGCCCGCGGGGAGGCCTTGCCAAGAAATACACGGTAGCCGCCCAGCGCCGCAGCGCTTTGGTCAGGGATGCGGTCCATCGCGTCGATGGATGCAAAGCCGCTGGCCGGCGGCGACGCGACCGCCGCATAGCGCGCGAACTCGGCCTGCGGCTGATCCGGCAGGCCGATTTCGCGCAGGAAGCTCACAACCTCCGGTTGCCAGATGGGTGCCCCTGCGGGAGAGCCGAACAGGGTGTGCGAGTCGCCCCCAAAGACGCCGAAGGCCACCAGCCTGGCACGCCCGCCAGCCGCCACGTAGCGCTCGTGCATGCCCCTCCACGCAAACGGCGGAAAGTAGCTGTCGTTGTCGCCATAGAACCAGAGCGAGGGCGTGCGCGTTTCCTTGCCATAGGCGCCGGCTGCGCCGATCAGGCCCTGCTGCCAGGACACGCACTGCTCCTGCCGCAGTCCGCCGGCGAAGTCGATCAGGCCCTTGACGCCGGGGTACCCCAGCGTTCCGAAGGCCAGCGTGGTCCAGCCGCCATGCGACTGGCCGGCGACCACGATGCGGGTCTTGTCCGCCCAAGGCTGGGCGGTGACGTAGTTCAACACCGACTCCACGTCGCCGGCCTGCTCGCGGCCATTGCTCTCCACGTTGCAGCCACCGCCGATATAGCTGCCCGTCGATCTGGAGAAGCCCTGCCGCATCGGCACCACCACCGCGTAGCCACGCTCCAGAAAGAATCGAACGGCGATCAGTGGCCGGTAGCGCGCCTGAAACCGGGGATCGCCGCTGGCCTTGCCGTGATTGATCACGGCGATGGGGAACGGCCCCGGTCCTTCAGGGACATACAGCGTGGTCTCGAGCTCGGTCGTGAACAGGCCCGACTTCTTGGGCACCATGACCACCGACTCGGGCAGCGCCGTGGCGGCATCGGCCTGCGCGCAAAAGGCCATGGCCGCCAACCCAAGGGCTGCCGCCATACCCCTGGCGCGCGATCTGATCCTGTAGCTGGAGGGCATGGCAGCTACATCCGGAAAACGCCGAACCTCGGCTCAGGAATGGGGGCATGCCGCGCTGCCGCCAGGCCCAGCGCCAGCACCCGCCGCGTATCCGCCGGGTCGATGATGCCGTCGTCCCACAGCCGCGCGGTGGCGTAGTAGGGGTGGCCCTGGTCTTCGTACTGCTGGCGGATGGGCGCCTTGAAGGCTTCTTCCTCTTCCTTGCTCCAGCTGCCGCCCTTGAGCTCGATGCCGTCGCGCTTCACCGTGGCCAGCACGCTCGCGGCCTGCTCGCCGCCCATCACGCTGATGCGCGCGTTGGGCCACATCCAGAGAAAGCGCGGGCTGTACGCGCGGCCGCACATGCCGTAGTTGCCGGCGCCGAAGCTGCCACCGATGATGATGGTGAACTTGGGCACGCTGGCGGTGGCCACGGCCGTCACCATCTTGGCGCCGTGGCGCGCGATGCCTTCGTTCTCGTACTTGCGCCCGACCATGAAGCCGGTGATGTTCTGCAGGAACACCAGCGGCGTCTTGCGCTGGCAGCACAGTTCGATGAAGTGCGCGCCCTTCTGCGCCGACTCGCTGAACAGGATGCCGTTGTTGGCGATGATGCCGACCGGCATGCCTTCGATCTCGGCAAAGCCGCAGACCAGCGTGGCGCCGAAGCGGGCCTTGAACTCGTGGAACTCCGAGCCGTCGACGATGCGGGCAATGATTTCGCGCACGTCGAAGGGCTTGCGGGTGTCGGTGGGGATCACGCCGTACAGCTCTTCCGCTACGAATTCAGGAGCACAAGGCCGGCGTTCCGCGCCGGCTTCCGGTGGTTTTCTATGCAAATTGCGCACTGCCTCGCGCGCCAGCGCCAGCGCGTGCAGGTCGTTCTCGGCCAGGTGGTCGGCCACGCCCGAGAGCCGCGTGTGCACGTCGCCGCCGCCCAGGTCCTCGGCGCTCACCACCTCGCCGGTCGCGGCCTTCACCAGCGGCGGCCCGCCGAGGAAGATGGTGCCCTGGTTCTTCACGATGATGGACTCGTCGCTCATCGCCGGCACATAGGCGCCGCCGGCGGTGCAGCTGCCCATCACCACGGCGATCTGGCCGATGCCCTGCGCGCTCATCTGCGCCTGGTTGTAGAAGATGCGGCCGAAGTGGTCGCGGTCCGGAAAGACCTCGTCCTGGTTCGGCAGGTTGGCGCCGCCCGAGTCGACCAGGTAGACGCAGGGCAGGCGGTTCTGCTCGGCGATCTCCTGGGCGCGCAGGTGCTTCTTGACCGTCATCGGATAGTAGGTGCCGCCCTTGACCGTGGCGTCGTTGCAGACGATGACGCAGTCGGTGCCCGCGACGCGGCCTATGCCCGCGATCAGGCCCGCGCCCGGCGCCGCGTCCCCGTACATGCCGTAGGCGGCCAGCGGCGCGATCTCCAGGAAGGGCGTGCCCGGGTCCAGCAGCATCTGCACCCGCTCGCGCGGCAGCAGCTTGCCGCGTGCGGTGTGCTTGGCGCGCGCGGCCTCGCCGCCGCCCTCGGCCACCTTGGCGACCTGGGCGTGCAGGTCCTGCACCAGTGCGCGCATCGCGGTGGCGTTGGCCTGGAAATCGGCCGAGCGCGGATTGAGCTTCGAACTCAGTTTGGACATGGGTTTCCTTGGGAATTCAGGGAGCGGCGGGCACGGCCGCGCGTTGCGCGGAGAATCGACCACCGATGCATACCGTTGAAATCGTCTTGCTGGTGCTGATGCTCGGCGCCGTCTCGGGCCTGGCGGCCCGCTACGTGCCCGCCGTGCCGCTGCCACTGCTGCAGATCGCGCTGGGCGCGGCGCTCTCGTGGCCCGAGGCCGGGCTGCATGTGCGCTTCGACCCGGAGCTGTTCCTGCTGCTGTTCATCCCGCCGCTGCTGTTTGCCGACGGCTGGCGCATTCCGAAGCGCGAGTTCTTCGCGCTGCGCAAGCCCATCCTCACGCTGGCGCTGGGCCTGGTGCTGTTCACGGTGCTGGGCCTGGGCTACTTTGCGCACTGGATGATCCCGGACCTGCCGCTGACCGTGGCCTTCGCCCTGGCCGCAGTGCTCTCGCCGACCGACGCGGTGGCCGTGTCGGCCATCACGCGCCGCCTGGGCATGCCCGAGAAGACCATGCACATCCTGGAGGGCGAGTCGCTGCTCAACGACGCGTCCGGCCTGGTGGCACTGAAGTTCGCCGTGGCGGCCACACTCACCGGCACCTTCTCGTGGGCGGATGCCGGGCGCAGTTTCCTGCTGATCGCACTGGGCGGGCTGGCGGTGGGGACAGCCGCGGGCTGGGCCTATGCGCGGGCGCGCTCGACCATCACGCGGCGCCTGGGCGACGTGGCCGCCACGCAGACCGTGCTGCTCATGATGCTGCTGCCCTTTGCCGCCTACATCGTGGCCGAGCGCCTGGGCGTCTCCGGCATCCTGGCGGCAGTGGCCGCGGGCATCACCACCAATTTCGCCGACCTGGAGCGCAGCGAGTTCATTGCCGAGCGAATGCAGGCCCAGGGCACCTGGGCCATGGTGGAGTCGTCCTTCAACGGCGCCATCTTCCTGCTGCTGGGGCTGCAGCTGCCGTCCATCATCGGCGACGGCCTCACGCATGGGCCGCATGCCTGGTGGCTGCTGCTGGGCTATGTGCTGGCGATCTCGGCGGCGCTGATCGGGCTGCGCGCCATCTGGCTGGCCCTGGCCGTGCGCCGCTCCATGCAGGCCGTGCGCCGCTCCATGCAGGCCGCGCGCCGCCGCGGCACGCTGCTGGAGCCGCCGTCGCTGCGGCTGATGGGCGCCACCTCGCTGGCCGGCATCCGCGGCGCGATCACGCTGGCCGGCGCGCTGTCCATTCCGCTGCTGCTGCCCGACGGCAGCGCCTTCCCGGGCCGCGAACTGCTGGTCTTCCTGGCTACCGGCGTGATCCTGGTCACCCTGGTGGCGGGCAGCATCGGCCTGCCCCTGCTGCTGTCGGGCCTGCAGCAGCCAGCCGAGCCGCCGCATGCGCGCGAGGAGCGGCTGGCGCGCATCGCTGCCTGCGAGGCGGCGATCACGTCCTTGAAGAAGGCCGGCGGCGCCGACCCCACCCCGCCCGACGCCGAGTGGCTGGCCCGGCGCGACGAAGCCGTGGGCCTGGTCGCGCGGGACTACCGGCGCCGCATCGATTCCCTGGACGACGGGGACGATGGCACGGACGCGCGCGGCGAGGAGCACGCCGCGCGCCGGCGCGCCCACGTGATGGAGCTGGAGCTGCGCCTGGCCGGCCTTCGCGCCGAGCGGGCCGAGCTGTACCGCCTGCGCCGCGGGCACCGCATCAACGACGACTCGCTGCGCGCGCTGGTGCAGGAGGTGGACTTGTCGGAGATCTCGCTGCGCCGCCGCCTGGCCGTGGCACGGCGCGCCGCGAAGCTGGGTTGACGGGACGGCACGGGCCATGGCTCAGGCGGCGCTGTCGTCCGGCAGGCCCAGTTCCTCGCGCATGGCCTCGCGGATCCTGAACTTCTGGATCTTGCCGGTGATCGTCATCGGGAAGGCGGCGACGAAGCGGATGTGGCGCGGCACCTTGTAGTGCGCGATGCGGCCCTTGCAGAAGTCGCGCACCTCGTCTTCGGTCATGCTCTGGCCGGGCTTGGCGATGATCCAGGCACACAGCTCCTCGCCGTACCTGCGGTCCGGCACGCCGACCACCTGCACGTCCTGGATCTGCGGGTGGCGGTAGAGGAATTCCTCGATCTCGCGCGGGTACACGTTCTCGCCGCCGCGGATCACCATGTCCTTGCTGCGGCCGACGATGTTGACATAGCCCTCGGCGTCCATGGTGGCCAGGTCGCCGGTGTGCATCCAGCCCTCGGCGTCGATCGCCTCGCGCGTCTTCTCGGCGTCGCCCCAGTAACCGTGCATCACCGAATAGCCTCGGGTGCACAACTCGCCGGTGACGCCCGGCGCCACGGTGGCGCCGCTGACGGGGTCGATCACCTTCACCTCCAGGTGCGGCTGCACCGTGCCCACGGTGGACACGCGGCGGTCCAGTGGCGTGTCGGTGCTGCTCTGGCAGCTCACCGGGCTGGTCTCGGTCATGCCGTAGGCGATGGTGATCTGCGACAGGTGCATCTGCTCGACCACGCGCTTCATCACCTCGATCGGGCAGGGTGAGCCGGCCATGATGCCGGTGCGCAGCGTGGACAGGTCGAACTCCCGGAAGCGCGGATGCTCCAGCTCGGCGATGAACATGGTCGGCACACCGTGCAGCCCGGTGCAGCGCTCGGCCTGCACGGTCTGCAGCACCGTGAGCGGGTCGAAGCCGTCGTTCGGGTAGACGATGGTGGCGCCGTGCGTGAGGCAGGCCAGGTTGCCCAGCACCATGCCAAAGCAGTGGTACAGCGGCACCGGGATGCACAGCCGGTCCTCGGGCGTGAGCCGCATGCACTCGCCGATGAAGAAGCCATTGTTCAGGATGTTGCGGTGCGTCAGCGTGGCCCCCTTGGGGAAGCCCGTGGTGCCGCTGGTGAACTGGATGTTGACCGGGTCGGTGGCCCGCAGCGTGGCCGCCACCTGCGCCACGCGCGGGTCTGCCGCATCGCCGCCGGCCTGCAGCGCGGAGAAGCGCAGCAGGCCGGGCTCGTCCCCGCCCTCGCCGGCCACGTCGATCCAGGCCACCAGGCGCAGATCCGGCAGGCGCGCGGCCTGCAGCCGGCCCGGCGCGGCCGTGGCCAGTTCGGGCGCCAGCTCGCGCAGCATCTGCAGGTAGTCGCTGGTCTTGAAGCGCGCCATGGTCACCAGCGCCTTGCAGCCGACCTTGTTCAGTGCGTATTCGAGCTCGGAGGTCCGGTAGGCCGGATTGATGTTGACCAGCACCAGCCCGACCTTGGCCGTGGCGAGCTGCATCAGCACCCATTCGACGTTGTTGTGCGACCAGATGCCGATGCGGTCGCCCGGCACCAGTCCCTGGCGCAGCAGTGCGCTGGCCAATTGGTCGACGTCCCTGCGCAGCTCGCCGTAGGTGCAGCGCCGCCCCTGGTGCACGCTCACCAGGGCCTCGCGGTCGGGCTGGCGCTGCGCCATGGCGTCGAAGAAGTCGCCGAGGGTCTGCTCGATCAGCGGCACCTCGGTGGCGCCGCGCTCATAGCTTTCCGAAAGGGGTGGTCGGGTCGCTGCCATGCTGCTCTCCTGCGTTGCGCCTGCGGCCGCCGGCTACAGGGTTTCGGCGAACAGCTCGCGGCCGATCAGCATGCGGCGGATCTCGCTGGTGCCGGCGCCGATCTCGTAGAGCTTGGCGTCGCGCCACAGGCGGCCGACCGGGAACTCGTTGGTGTAGCCGACGCCGCCCAGCGCCTGGATCGCCTCGCCGGCCATCCAGGTGGCCTTCTCGGCCGAGTACAGGATGGCGCCGGCCGCGTCCTTGCGCAGGGTGCGCGCATGGTCGCCGCGGTCGCAGGCCTTGCCCACCGCGTAGACATAGGCGCGCGTGGCCTGCCAGGTGGTGTACATGTCGGCCAGCTTGCCCTGCATCAGCTGGAATTCGCCAATCGCCTGGCCGAACTGCTTGCGCTCGTGCACATAGGGAATCACCGCATCCATGCAGGCCGCCATGATGCCCAGCGGGCCGCCCGAAAGCACGGCGCGCTCGTAGTCCAGGCCGCTCATCAGCACCTTGGCGCCGTTGCCCTCGCCGCCCAGCACGTTTTCCTCCGGCACTTCGCAGTTGTCGAAGAACAGCGGCCAGGTGTTGCTGCCGCGCATGCCCAGCTTGTCGAGCTTGGCGCCGGCCGAGAAGCCCTTGAAGCCTTTCTCGACGATGAAGGCGGTCATGCCGCGCGCGCCCATCTGCGGCTCGGTCTTGCCGTAGATCACCAGCGTGTCGGCGTCTCCGCCGTTGGTGATCCACATCTTGCTGCCGTTGAGCACGTAGCGGTCGCCCTTCTTCTCGGCGCGCAGCTGCATGCTGACGACGTCGGAGCCGGCGCCAGGCTCGCTCATGGCCAGCGCGCCCACATGCTCGCCGCTCACCAGCCCGGGCAGGTACTTCTGCTTCTGCGCCGCCGTACCGTTGCGGTGGATCTGGTTCACGCACAGGTTGGAATGCGCACCGTAGGACAGGCCCACCGAAGCCGAGGCGCGTGACACCTCCTCCATCGCCACCATGTGTGCCAGGTAGCCCAGCTGCGTGCCGCCATATTCCTCGGCCACGGTCATGCCGTGCAGACCCAGCTCGCCAAGCTTGCGCCACAGGTCGGCGGGGAACTGGTTGTCGCGGTCGATGTCCGCGGCGCGCGGCGCGATCTCCTGCGCCGCAAAGTCCTGGATCGCGTCGCGCAGGGCGTCGACGGTCTCGCCGAGGTCGAAGCTCAGGCCGGGGTGCTGCATGGTTTTTGTCTCCTGTAGGAGTGCAAGCCTACGCCTGTCCAGGCCCCATTTACCGCCAGCATGGTTGCAAATCGTGCTAAGCCCCGAAGGAAAACCCTTGCGGTAGAAACTGGCGCGAGGCCGCCTGTTGCTGTAGCGTACCGCGCACACCACACAGGAGGGCGCCATGGAAGAGCCAGAAATGCAGCAGCCATCGATAGACGCCGCGGCAGCGCACAAGATGCACCTGGAAGCTGCCGCCACGCTGATCCGAAAGCGCCGCGAGGCCGCCGGCACCCCAGAGGATTGGCCGGTGAGCGCCCTTGCCTTGTCCGGGGGCGGCATACGCAGCGCCACCTTCTGTCTAGGTCTGCTGCGTGGCCTGGCCAGGAACGAGATGCTGCACCGCTTCGACTATCTGTCCACCGTCTCGGGCGGCGGCTATGTGGGCGCGGCGCTCGGGCGGCTGTACCAGCCCGGCCAGGGCGCCAGGACGGTAGAGGCTGGACTGGGCAGTGACAACTCACTTTTGCTGTGGTGGTTGCGCAGCAATGGCCGCTATCTCACGCCTGCTGGCGCACGCGATCTTGTGCAGGCACTCGCCTCGATACTGCGCGGAGTACTCTCCACTCAGTTCGAGGTGGCCGTGCTGATGCTGTTTACGCTAGCCTGGCTGCTGGCCCCCCGGCATCTCGCGGCAACCCATGGCCTGTGGCAGGGCTCGGCATCGGTCTTGCTGTGGCTGCTGGTGCTGCCGCTGTTTGGCGGGCTCCACCAGATTTTTGCCTACTGGTATTGCCGTGAGAAGTCCTCCTTGGGTTTGGCCTTGAGCGACTGGCTGGCGGCGCTGGGATGCGCGGGCGCCGGCCTGTGGCTGTTTCAATCGCAGCCTGCGCTGAACCTGCGCAACGTCGCGGCGCTGCTGCTGCTCAGTCCTCTGACGGCACTGCTGGCCAGCCTGTGGACGGACAAGGACAAGGCGAATGTCTCCGCCCGGCGCCTGGCCCATACCAAGGGGCTAGGTACGGCGCTGTGGGTTTTGTTCGGCATTGCCGCTGCGGCCGGACTGGATACGCTGGCGTGGCTGGCCACGAGCGGAGGGCTGCATCGCAGCGACTTGACGATCAGCCTGCCCCCAGCCCTGCTGACCACCGTGCTCGCCGCGGCGCACGTGGGCCTGCCCTATCTCCGGCGCCACTTTGCCGGCAAGCCGGGTCAGGGGTACAACGTCTTGGGCCTGATCAACGCCCTAGGTCTGGCGACGCTGCTCGGCCTGGCCTTGATTTGGGCCGCAGTTCTGCACCTGCTGCTGCAAAGCACGCATGCGCCGAGCGCGCCCCTTGTATGGTTGCTTGTCACGCTGTCAAGCGGCCTCTACCTGTTTTTGACGCGCAGCAATATGGAACTGCCGAACCTAACCTCCCTGCACAACTTCTACCGCGCGCGCATCGAACGTGCCTATGTCTCGGTCGGCAATTACCCGCCAGCCGTCAAGACAGCGCCACGCTTCAAGCAGTCCCCGCTCGCAGTAGCCAGCCGCGACGCCACGGAGAAGGTCGCACCGCTGGTCGAGGCGGTGGCTGGCGATGACGTCCCGCTCAAGGACTATCAGCCGCACGAACACGGCGGCCCGATCCACCTCATCAGCAGTTGCATCAACCAGTCGGTAGACGACCGCACAGGCAACTACAACGCCGACCGCAAGGGGATTGCCCTTACCGTCAGTGCGCTTGGCAGCGAAGTCGGCACCCGATATCCCAAGCCGGGTTCGGTGCCCTCCGGGCCTCTGTCGCGCTGGATCGCCATCTCTGGTGCGGCCGCCAGCAGCGGCATGGGCTCGCGGACCGCGTCCGGCACCGCTGCGCTGCTGTTTCTGTCCGGGCTGCGGCTGGGGTACTGGACACCCACGCTGGAGCCCACCAACGAAAGCGACTCAACACCCTTGACCGTCCCGCCATGGAAACGGGTGCTGGTCGCCGCCTGGCCCAAACCGGCGGCCCTGTGCGCCGAGCTGCTGGCCCGCTTCCCAGGCCTGCGCAGCCCGGCCTGGTATTTGTCGGACGGCGGCCACTTCGAGAACACCGGCGTCTATGCATTGCTCAAGCGGCAGGTGCCCTTGATCGTGGTGGCCGACTGCGGTGCAGACCCGCGCTACGAATACGAGGACCTGGAGAATCTGGTGCGCAAAGCCCGTATCGACTACAGCGCCAGCATCGACTTCATCGATCCGGCCACGCTCCCGAGCAGCACCACGGCGCAGCACGCACTGCATATGCGCATCGGCACTCGCGAAACCATCAATAGCACCCCTGGCCCGGAATGCCTACTGCTGGCCCGTATCCACTACGCATACACGTCACAACCCGGCCTGCTCATCGTCGTGAAACCACGGCGTCTGGGCCAAATGCCGCTGGACCTGACAAGCTATGCCGCACGCGAGTCCGCATTCCCGCAGCAAACCACGGGCGACCAGTTCTTCGATGAGGCGCAGTGGGAGGCTTACCATCAGTTGGGCTTAGCCATGGGCCAGTTGCTGACGCCAGCGGCAGTACTGACGCTGGCGGCGAGTGCTGCACCAGCCCCACGCTGACACACTGGCCGCCCCTTCATCGCACACATTGCGCGCCCGGCCGATCTTCGTTCTCCATGCCAGCTCACTCCCCCGTCGCCGCCACGCCAATTGCCTTCGTCCGCGCCCTGCTTGCAGCCTATGAACGCTATGGCACGCCGCCGGGGGCCGCGCTTCAGCACGCGCACATTCCCTGCTCGCTGCTGAAGGACGACACCGCACACGTCACCGCCGCCCAGTTCGAGGCCCTGTCGGGCTTTGCCATGCAGCAATTGGACGACGAAGCGCTGGGCTGGTTCTCGCGCCGCTTGCCCTGGGGCAGCTACGGGATGCTGTGCCGCGCGGCGGTAACGGCGCCCACCCTTGGCGTGGCGCTCAGGCGCTGGTGCCGCATGCACCGGCTGTTGACGGATGACGTGCTGCTGCATCTGGAGGTGGCCAACGGCAGTGCGGTGCTGCGCATAGAGGAGCGCCGCGCGCTCGGCAAGCTTCGCGAGTTCTGCCTGGTGACGCTGCTGCGCTACGTGCATGGCTTTGCCTGCTGGGCCGTGGATTCGCGCATCACGCTGCAGCGCGCGGATTTCCCGTTTGCCGCGCCGCCGCACGCCGAGGTCTACCCGCTGCTGTTCCCCTGCCCGCTGCACTTTGGCGCAGCCGGCGCGGGCTATGCCTTCGACGCCCAGTACCTGGCGCTGCCCTTGGTGCGCGACGAGGCCGCCACCCGCACCATGCTGCAACGCGCGCTGCCGCTCACCGTACTGCAGTACCGCCGCGACCGCCTGCTGGTGACGCGGGTACGCGCACTGCTGCGCGAGCACCCGGCCGAGATGGCCACGGCCGAGGCGATTGCCGCGCGGCTGCACCTGTCGGTGCGCACCCTGCACCGGCAGCTGAAGGAGGAAGGCGCGGCACTACAGGCACTGAAGGACGCCACCCGGCGCGAACTGGCGCTGCAGCTGCTGCGCCACAGCCGCAAGCCGCTCAAGCAGATTGCACTGGCAGTAGGCTTTCGCAACGAAAAGAGCTTCGCGCGGGCCTTCAAGGGCTGGACCGGCATGGCGCCGGGGGCGTTCAAGGACGGCTGATCAGCCCCTGCCGGGCTTGGCCACTGCCTTTTGACTCCTGCAGTTTCACCATGGTGTGTAGTACGCGGTTGACCGGCACGGGCAGGCCCAGGGCTTCGCCCTGGCGCAGCACATAGCCGTTGAGGTAATCGATCTCGCTGGGTTTGCCGCGCGCCAGGTCTTGCGCGGTGGACGACAGCTGGGTGGGCATGGTGCGCGCGATCTGCTGCGCGGCTTCCCACACGTCGCCAGGAATGGCGACGCCCTTGGCCTGGGCCACGGCCAGGCACTCCTGCACCACGTCACGCATGACGGCCAGCACGCCGGGGGTGTTCATCAGTTCGCCATAGGGCATCTGGTGCACCGCAGACAAGGCGTTGTAGGCGCAGTTCATGACCAGCTTGGCCCACAGCGCGCCGGCCACGTTGTCGGACACCTGGGTGGGCACGGCCGCCGCGCTGAATGCCGCCGCTACGGCTGCGCTACGCGGCGACGGGCCGATGACCAGCTCGCCCCGGCCGTGGTGCCGCACATGGCCCGGGCCGGCCATCTCCGTGGCGACGTAGACGACGGCGGGCAGCACCGTCTGCGGCAGCACGGCCTGCAGGCGCTCGGCATTGTCCACGCCGTTCTGCAGGCTCAGCACCAGCGTGTCGGTGCCCAGGAAAGGGGCCATGTCGCGGCCCGTGATTTCGGTGTCTGCAGACTTCACGCAGAAAAGCACCAGTTCGGCGCCATGCACTGCGCCAGGGTCCGTGCTGGCCTGCATCGGCACATGGGCCTGGAAGCTCCTGGTGTCCAGCCACAGGCCGTCGCGCTGCACCGCCTGCACATGCTGCGGCCGTCCGATCAACACCACCTCGTGGCCCGCGCGCGCCAGCATGCCGCCGTAGTAGCAACCCACGGCGCCGGCGCCCATCACTGCAATCTTCATATCAACTGCTCCCAAAATCTCCGAAGTCTGCGGGCCTCGTCAGGCCATCAGAATGGTTCGTAGCGGTAGAGCCAGGTCTCGGACAAGGTCTGGTCCCCGCTCTTCAGGTACAGCCGGATGTCCACCGGGTCCTTGCCATCGGCGGTGAAGTCAAACTGCGCGCGCCAGTGGCCGGCCACGCCGTTGGGCACGGCCTCGGTGAACACATAGGAGAACTTGCCGCTGGGCGCGCTCAGCACCGCCTCGGGCTTGACGCCGAAGGGCAGGCCCGCGAGCGGGCCGCCCAAAAACTCCACCATGAACTTGCGCACGCCCGCCGGCCGCGGCTGGCCCGGCTGCCCGCCGCGGCCCAGGCGCGTGGCCACGCACACGGCCAGCGGCGACGGGTAGGGCTCCCTGTCGGTCCAGTGCAGGCGGTAGCGCAGCTTGTAGCTGCTGCCGGCCTTGGCCGGAGCCTTGGGCACCCAGAAGGCGACCGTGTTGTCGTGGATCTCGTCGTCGGTCGGGATCTCGATCAGTTGCACCTCGCCCTCGCCCCAGTCGCCCTGCGGCTCCACCCACAGGCTGGGCCGGCGGTCGTAGAACACACCGTCCAGGTAGTGATCGAAGTTGCGGTCGCGCTGCAGCAGGCCGAAGCCGCGCGGCTGCCGGTCAGCGAACGCGGCACCGGTGGTGGCCGCCGGATTGTTCAATGGACGCCAGATACGCTCGCCGCCACCGGTCCAGATGGCCAGGCCGTCGGAGTCATGCACCTCGGGCCGCCAGTCGATGGCAGTGGGCTTGACCGTTTCGGAGAACCAGTACATCGAAGTCAGCGGCGCCAGGCCCAGGCGGCCGATGTCCTTGCGCACGAACAGCTGGCATTCGATGTCCATCACCACCGCCTTGGCGCGCTGCATGACGAACTTGTAGGCACCGGTGATGCTCGGGCCTTCGAGCAGGGCGTGCACCACCACCGTGTCGCCGCCGTCAGCGGGCGGGTCGAAGTAGAACTCGGTGAAGGTCGGGAACTCCTCCGGCCGGTCGGGCAGGGCCACGTCCAGCGCCACCGCGCGGGCCGACAGGCCGTACTGGTACAGCTCGCCGATCGCGCGGAAGTAGCTCGCGCCCAGGAAGGCGACCCAGTCGTTGCCGCGCCAGTCGAGCTTTTTCTGGTCACCGGTGCGGCTCTCTTGAAAGCGGAAGCCCGCAAAGCCCGCGCCTTCGGGCAGCTCGCGTGCCGGGCTGTCGACCGGCATGTCGAAGTAGGCGGCGTCGTAGACGATCTCGCGCGAGAAGAAGTCGTCGTCATTGCGCGAGAGCACGTACATGTGCACCGGCACCTGGAAGAACTTGCCCAGATGGAAGAAGGTGACCGGGAACTGTCCCGGGCCGTCCTTGAACAGCGCGTAGTCGGTGTTGAACTTGATCTTGCCGTGGGCCTCGTAGTCGATGCGGTCCAGCACGGCCGCCGGCAGCGGCGTGCCGGGCGCATAGGGCTTGGCAGCCAGCGCCTTGGCGCGCGCGGCCAGGCCGTCAAAGGAAAAGGGGCGCGGTTCGCCCAGTTTCAAGCCGGCGGCAGCGGCAAGTGCCGAGGCGGGCAGGCCCAGTGCGGCGAGGGCGGCAGAGGCACTGCCGGCGAAGAGGAAGGTGCGACGGTCGAGGGTAGTGGTCTGGGGCATCGGTTCAGATTGCTGTGCAGTTCTGGAGGGATGGCAACCGGCGGGCGGAGGCACGTTGCTGCAGCGCGTCATCGTAATGGCCGGGGCCCCCAGCTTCGTAACAGAGCATGCGCGCGCGCAGACGCGCATCGGCCAGCCAACACAAGCCGCTACTTTATCAATAGCGTCCAGCCCTGATGGAACAACGGCTTGCGTTACATCCCGGACCCGACGCCTTGCAGCAGGCTGGCGCGCGGCCAGCCCGGCATGGCTGCCACCAGGGCCTTGCGGCCTGCCTGCAGGGCTTGCTGGAAGGCTGGCACCGTCTGCACCGGCACATCGCCCAGGCCGCGCACGATGCATACGCCATCGGCGCCGCAGCGCGCCGCGGCCTCGGCCTGCTCAGGCGCGAGGATGCCGCCAATCGCCACCACCGGTGCGCCGGCCATGTGGCACCACCAGGTCAGGTTGTCCAGTCCTTGCGGGCGCCAGGGCATGGCCTTGGTGGTGGTGGGCCAGACCGGGCCGCAGGCGATGTAGCGTGGCGCCAGGCTGCGGGCGCGCGCCAGCTCCCACAGGCTGTGCGAACTGATACCCAAGGCCGGCGCGCCATCGACCACCAGAGTCTCACGCTCGGCATCGGTCAGCGCCAGCAGATCTTCCTGGCCCAGGTGCAGGCCGGGCGCGCCCAGCTCCAGCGCCAGCGCGCGGTGGTCGTTGACGAACAACTGCGCGCCCGCTGCGCGGCAATCGGCCACAGCGCGCTGCACTTCGAAGCGCAGCGCGGCCTGCCAGGTGGCGTCGGGCTGGGGCGGGGTCTTGATGCGCAGCTGCACCGTGCGCACACCGGCCGCCAGGATGCGGGCCAGCTGATTGGCGCTGGCGGCTATGGCGTACAGGCCAAACACGGGATGCTGTGTGGATGTGAAAGGAGCGAAGCGCGGCTGCGCGCTCCACGATAGTTGCGGCATCAGTGATGGATCGCTGATGAAGCCCGGCTGCGCGCACACCGGCCCGGCGCCCTGCCCTGCCGCATGGCCGTGGCGCAAGGCCTGCGCGGTCGCCATCTTGGCCAGCACCAATGCATCGGCCGCGACAAAGCCGCGCGCCATGGCGGCGGCGGCGCTGCTGGCGAAGGTGCAGCCGGTGCCGTGGTGGTGCGGCGTGGCGATGCGCGGCAGCGCCAGCCAGCCGGCGGCGTGCGATGTGGCCATCCAGTCCAGCGCCAGGCCGTTAACCGGCGCATCGTCACCACCGGTGATGCATACGGCTTCTGCGCCGGCCTGGCGCAGGGCTGCCGCCAATGACGGCACGCTGGCATCGTCGGGCAAGGCGGTAAGCCGCAACGCCTCGCGCCGATTCGGCGTGAGCAGCGTGGCACGCGGCAACAGCAGATCGCGGTAGGCGGCCAGCGTGCTCGCATCGGCAAAGGCGGCGCCAGTGCTGGCGCCCAGCACCGGGTCCACCACCAGCGCCACGGGGCCGCGCGCGCGCAGCCGGTCGATCCAGCGGGCGACGGCCTGCACCTGCTCCACGCCACCGAGCAGGCCGGTCTTCACCGCGAGCGGCGGCAGGTCTTGTTCCAGCGCCGCCATCTGCGCCTCGAGCACGGCGGCAGGCAAAGGCTCGATATGCGTCACGCCTTGCGAATGCTGGGCCGTGACGGCAGCCACCACCGTGCACAGGTGCACGCCACAGGCATCGGCCGCGCGCTGGTCGGCCGCGATGCCGGCACCGCCGGCGCTGTCGGTGCCGGCCACGCTCCAGATCACCGGCGGCCGGGTCATGCGGCGCCGATCAGGAAGGCCTCGCCACCGGTGGGCGTGCTGGCCACGGCAAAGTCCTGCCGCGCCATGACGCCCGCGCGCCAGGCGGTGCGGCCGGCCTTCACCGCGTGGTGAAAGGCGTAGGCCATGGCGACAGGGTCGCGCGCCTGGGCCACGGCGCTGTTGAGCAGCACCGCATCGAAGCCCATCTCCAGTGCCTGCGCGGCATGCGAAGGCGCGCCTATGCCCGCGTCGACGATCAGGGTGGCGCCGGGCAGGCGCTCGCGCAGGGTGCGCAGCGCCCAGGGGTTGAGCAGGCCCTGGCCCGAGCCTATGGGTGCGCCCCAGGGCATCAGCAGCGGGCAGCCGGCATCGAGCAAGCGGCGGCAGGTCACCAGGTCGTCGGTGCAGTAGGGCCAGACGGTGAAACCTTCCTTTGCCAGCGTGGCTGCCGCCTGCACCAGCTCGACCGGGTCGGGCTGCAGCGTGTGCTCGTCGCCGACCACTTCGAGCTTGATCCAGTCGGTGCCGTAGAGCTCGCGCGCCATGCGCGCCAGTTGCACCGCCTCGCGCGCGCTGCGGCAGCCGGCGGTGTTGGGCAGCAGGCGCGCGCCGGCTGCCTGCGCGGCGGCGTGCACGCCGGCGACAAAGCCGTTGTCGGCGCCGTTGGCCAGCGTGCGCTTCAGGCCCACGGTGACGGCCGCTGGCCGGGCCGCAGCAATGGCTTCGGCCAGTACCTGGGGCGATGGGTAGCCGGCGGTGCCCAGAAGGAAGCGGCTGCTGAGGCGTATATCGCCGACCTGCCAGGTGTCATCGTGCGACATGGCGTCAGCCCCCGGTGATGGGTTGGAAGAAAAGCACAGCATCATCCGCGCGTAACTGCTGCGCAGCGCGCTGGCCGCGCGGAACAAAGTCGCCGTTGACAGCGGTGGCAACCGCATCGGGTGCATGGCCCAGGGTTTCGACCAGCGCGGCCAGTGTGCTGCCGGCCGGCACCGCGTGCGGCCGGCCATCAAGGCGAATGACCAGGGCCTCGGCCAGGGATGTGTCGTCATGCATGGAGCAGCTCCTTGGATGTCTCTAGTTGGTCCAGCGCATCGGCCACCAGCGCCGGCGCCATCAGCCAGCCATGGCGAAACAGGCCGTTGATGCGCAGCAGGCCGGGCTGGACCTCGGTGCGCGGCGCGTTGTCGGGCAGGGCCGGGCGCAGGTTGCGGTCAAGCCGTTCGATGCGCGCCTCGGCCAGGGCCGGCAGCACGCTGTGGGCTGCGGCCATCAGCTCGACCGCGCTGCGCAGGGATACCGGCGAGCGGTCTTCACTCTCTATCTCGCTGGCGCCTACAAACAGGCGATCCGGCCCGCGCGGCACCAGGTAGACCGGGTGGCGCGGATGCAGCAGGCGCAGCGGCCGCTGCAGGCCATGCGCAGGCGCCTGCAGCCAGACGGTTTCGCCGCGCACGCCACGCAAGGGCAGCGCGGCATCGCGTGCACCCAGGCCGCGAACATCGATGGCCCAGTCAAAGCGCAGGGTCGTGCCATCGGCCGGCACCAGTTGCCCAGGCTGCACCTGCGCGATGGGCCGGCCCCAGTGCCAGCGCACGCCGTCACCGGCTTGCGCGTGCAGCTGCGCCAGCATGGCCGGTGGTTGGATCTGGGCTTCGTCCGGCAGCAGCCAGGCGTGGGCCGCGCCTTGCAGCGAGGGCTCCAACGCCCGCAGCGCCACCGCGTCCAGCAGTTGCGACTGCGGCCACCCAGCCGGCGCGCGGGCCAGGCGGGCCAGCACGCGCTCGGCCGCGCCGCGGTCGCTGCGGTGCGCCAGCAGCAGGCTGCCGCGCTGCGTGAACAGCTCCGGCGCGCCCAGCTGCGCGGCGATGTCGCGCCACAGCGCGATCGAGCGCCAGCCCAGCGCGGCAATGCCGGCGTCCGCATGGTCCAGCTCGGCCAGCGGGCTCAGCATGCCGGCCGCGCTGAAGGCCGCCGCACCCTGCCCGTCATAGGACGGCGCCGGGCCCGTGGCTGGATCGAACACGTCCACGCAGTGCCCCGCGCGCGCCAGGCGCCAGGCCAGCAGCCGGCCCAGCAGGCCGGCGCCGGCAATGCCGATGCGGGCCATATCAGGCTTGCGTGTGGATGGGAATGTAGAACTCGCCGCCGCCGGCCTTGAACTCGGCGGACTTCTCCGCCATGCCCTGCACCAATGCCTCCTGCTCGGCCACGCCCTTGTTGGCGGCGAAGTCGCGCACCTCTTGCGTGATCTTCATGGAACAGAATTTGGGGCCGCACATAGAGCAGAAGTGCGCGGACTTGCTCACGTCCTTGGGCAGCGTCTCGTCGTGGAAGTCGCGCGCAGTGTCCGGGTCCAGGCCCAGGTTGAACTGGTCCTGCCAGCGGAACTCGAAGCGCGCCTTGCTCAGTGCATCGTCGCGCGCCCGCGCACCGGGGAAGCCCTTGGCCACGTCGGCCGCATGCGCGGCGATCTTGTACGCAATGATCCCTTGCTTCACGTCGTCGCGGTCGGGCAGGCCCAGGTGTTCCTTGGGCGTGACGTAGCACAGCATGGCCGTGCCCATCCAGCCGATCATGGCCGCGCCCACGGCGCTGGCGATGTGGTCGTAGCCCGGGGCGATGTCGATGGTCAGCGGGCCCAGCGTGTAGAACGGCGCCTCGTGGCAGTGCTTCAACTGCTCGTCCATGTTGGACTGGATCAGGTGCATGGGCACGTGGCCCGGGCCTTCGATCATGGTCTGCACATCGTGCTTCCAGGCCACCTGCGTGAGTTCGCCCAGCGTGCGCAGCTCGGCGAATTGCGCCTCGTCGTTGGCATCGGCGCCCGAGCCGGGCCGCAGGCCGTCGCCGAGCGAGAAGCTCACGTCGTACTGCTTCATGATGTCGCAGATGTCCTCGAAGTGGGTGTAGAGGAAGCTCTCCTTGTGGTGCGTGATGCACCACTTGGCCATGATCGATCCGCCGCGCGAGACGATGCCGGTCATGCGGTTGGCCGTCAGGTGGATGAAGGGCAGGCGCAGCCCGGCGTGGATGGTGAAGTAGTCCACGCCCTGCTCGGCCTGCTCGATCAGCGTGTCGCGGAAGATCTCCCAGGTAAGGTCTTCGGCCACACCGCCGACCTTCTCCAGCGCCTGGTAGATCGGCACCGTGCCAATCGGCACCGGCGAGTTGCGCACGATCCAGTCGCGCGTGGTGTGGATGTTCTTGCCGGTCGACAGGTCCATCACGTTGTCGGCGCCCCAGCGGATGGCCCACACCAGCTTCTCGACTTCTTCCTCGATGCTCGACGTGACGGCCGAGTTGCCGATGTTGGCGTTGATCTTCACCTTGAA
>Ga0116227_10003415_pt1 | contig 35293 bp, 29 predicted proteins | sample S1TSphgellanicum_FD_89693 | JGI IMG/M metagenome (GOLD analysis project Ga0116227, IMG submission 89693) | Host-associated microbial communities from peat moss isolated from Minnesota, USA - S1T2_Fb - Sphagnum magellanicum MG | ecosystem: Host-associated > Plants > Peat moss > Unclassified...
AAACCCAGGTCCTCAGAGCCAAATACCGAGGTCCTGAAACCCAATGTCCTCAGAGCCAAATGCAGCAACGCGGGCTTGCAGGCACGGGCGGATTGTGTCCGACCGTCACGGGTACACACTAGTATAAATAATGAAGCTAATGTGTCACAGCTTTAACTTCAATCTTGTGATCAAGATTCAAACAAGTCAAAAGGGAAGTGTGGTAAGAATAAGCCAAGGTAATGGAGACATTTCAACACACTCCTTTTATGAAAGGGACGTCCAAAGGAATGCAAGAAGAAGTCCTCAAAACTCCCAATTGCATTCTCACTTTGATGAGTCGATGTTTAGTAAAACCTTCTAAAATATGTAACAAAAAGTGAATCCATTAGAAATGGTAAGAAAACACTAATGGACATCGTGAAGGGTTACATCCAAACCAAAAAATAAAAATAGAAATAAATGATAAAAATATCATGAAAATTATTCACAATAGGGATGCCAATAGGGATGTTAGGGAAATCCCTCTTGACAACCTTTTCTTCATCATCACATAACTCAGCAATTATTTCAAATGCATTATAATCAAAGTTGTTTGATTTTATTTCAATCATTTTGATTGTATTTTATCAAAATATTTTTGCACTTGTACAACTAGTTTTTGAAGTAAGGTGACCCACATTTGTGGTTTGGTGGGAATCTCTAAATCTAGGGAGTGAAAGGGTGGCACCCACCAAAATAGTGGGTTTGGGTGGAAGGGGGGCACCCACCAAATTAGTGGGAAATCTACTAGAATAGTGGGTATGGTCTCAACTTTTTACATAAACACCACAATTATTTGAATGGGGATAAAACAACTACCTTATGGGTGAGTGAAAGATCATGGAAACGTACCTTAAGAATTAAGCTTTGTGGGACCATCATCATAGTTTCAAAAATAATAATTGGAGGAAGGGGGATATTTTCCATCTTTGTCTAACTTAGGAGTTCACAAATTAGTTTTTCTTAGATGGAAATTGTGGATAATTCATTTTAGTTATTCAAATTGCATTGTTTTTGTGTATATTATTATTGGCAACAATGAAAGCCCCATGTTTGATGGGCAGATGATTGGGGAGGTGGTAGGAGAGCCTTTTGATAGATGCCATAATACCTCGACAACTTTGGCACATATCTATTTAGTAATTAATTAATTTTAAAGATTCGATTTTCAAAAAAGAATCCAAAATATGTTGAACATTTTCATTTTATTTTTTGGAGATTTTTTTTTTATTGAAAATTTGACATTCCTAAGGAACTATAATCTTATAGTTAGTTGAAATTAATTTTACAATACCTATTTATAAGAAGTTTTTTTTGAATGTGTTATTTTTCTTGTGGTTTCAATTGAAGTTGATCGCCCTTTTTAAAAAAGAAAAAACCAATAAAACATGTGTTGCAAAATTGCACCAAAATTGCCTGGAACATGAGTTGCATATTTTTTTTATTATAAAATTTCCCATAAAAAAGATGAAGCTAAATGCATTTGTAAGTTAAACAACCCCTTGGAAAGAAAAAGGAAAACCCAAAACCTTACCCCCCTCTCCCCCAAACAAGCACCACCCCCCCCCCCCCCCCCCCCCCCCCCATGCAAGAAAGAGGCCTGAGGGAGGGGCTCATGACATAATTTTATGAGAAAATGTATGAGAATTATTTAAAAATTATGTACCTAGGAAGAGATTTAAGGATGATCATCAATCATTCAATTTGATTGTAAATTTATTTTTCTTCTAAAAATTTCCCTTGATAACACTACAAGAGATTATGATTTTTTTCCACTTTTCATGACACATGTGTGAGGTAATCTTTGTGATTTCATCCATTACAATGTACAATATGTGATGTTTATTGTGACATAAATTACATTAAAATGACAAATTGATATGAGGTAATGGCACATGTAATACAACTATAAATATAATAAACTATAATATGTGTCATTATCTCATGTCAAATTGTCATTTTAATGTACTATATATCACAATAAACATCACATGTTGTATACATTATAATGGATGGAACCACAAAGCTTACCTTGCATGTGTCATGAACCATAAATTTTTGTGTGAAAAAAACCATGCTCTCTTGTAACTTAAAGATTGCCTATTTAATTGACAACTATGAAATAAATGTCAAAATGCGACATAAATGTAATGTTCATGGTGAAATGTAATGATAATGGGTATCCTTTCTTCATGATCATTGTAAGCTCATATGGTTGACAATGTCCAAGGCAAAATGATCAAATGATATAAAGACAATATACAATGAGCAACTAAGGTTCAATTTTGACTTAATACCCAGTTCACAATTAGTTATCAAAATTTAAAAGGGTCATGTATTTATATTTAATAATTCATTTTATGATTAACATTTACATATATTACTCTTTTTTTTTATTACATTTGGCAATACTACAAACAACAACTATGTACAATGTTAATACTAGGGAGGAGGTAAGGTCTTTATCTAATTATCCTAAACTAGTTACTTGGATTGCTTTTCAATATTGTCCAAGAAATCACATGCTTCACATCCATGGAAATGAATGGAAATGATGTTCAATTCAACTAAATTTAATTCAATTAAATTGCATTCAATTCAACTTGCACTAAGCAAATTTATTCAATGCTTTCATTCAAATTGAACTTAATTTTCATAATATAAACCCTTTGAAAAAATAAAAATCATTTCATCCTTAAAGCTAGTGTGGAATAGTATGGAGCCCAAGTTATATAATATAATATAATATAATAATATATTATGGCATTTTCCACCAACAATATAGATATGGCTTGTACACAACACTTTGGATGAAAATATAATTTTTGGATATTTAAGAAAATAGGTCGCCAAAATATAACCAGATTATTAAAATTTTCTGCTTTCCTCTGTGACCTGTAGCCAAATGTGGCTAAATTCTCTTGTGGACGGATCGCCCAGTGTGTCTGTCTACATGACGAAATTGAGGGGGGTAAAAAGAAAACTCGGGACTGAATTTTCTTGGGACTCGACAAAGTTTTGGTACTCTCTTTTTCCTGGAACCCTAATTGCTCTCTCCTGTTCTCTTTCTTTGCATGGCACCGTTCTCTTCTCGTCATTGTTGCTGTGATTGCTACCTGCTTTGCAACAGCTACCTTCTTCTTCGCGAGAGAGAGAGGGCGGATCGTGCCGTTGTCCATCGTGCCATGGGGATCTAGGCAGCAGCATTATCTGGTCCTGCAAAACTAACATCCATTGCAGCCCCTCTGATTTGTGTTGCTGTGACTGGTTTAGTAGCAGCGGTGATTGGTCCTTCAGATCCGGTGTAATCCTCAGATCTTGGCTTGCGGACGAGACTTTGTTCTGTGTCTGCTCGTGTGCGGGTCAAAGAAAAGGAAGGCGAGAGAGAGGGAGGCAGAGAGGGAGAGAGGAGCGAGAGGGAGGAGGAAGAGGAGGTGTTGGCTGATGTGTTGAGTGGTCCGCATCATAGGAATATCGATAGGTAGTCGACTCGTGATGGGGACACCAGCGGCAACTGTCTCACCGCTCGCCAAGTACAAGCTAGTCTTTTTAGGCGACCAATCTGTTGGAAAGACCAGCATCATCACACGATTCATGTACGACAAGTTTGACAACACTTATCAGGTCTGGTGGTTCGTGATCGACCTTTGCCCTGCATAACTTAGATCTGCAGTTTTTTTTCTGAGGAAATGTGCAAGGTTGACGTCCTTTTTTCTTGGGGATTCTTCTTGAAAACTGGGTACCCTAGCTTTTTTTGCACTGTGGAGTGGCGATTCTCACATTACTGAAATGTTGGAGGCAATCTTTCACACTCTATTGAAGTTTACTGTAGAAGCAAATGACAACACAAGGTTAAGAAGCCCACAATGTATATTGCAACGATGGTTCAAAATTCTCGCCAGAAATTGTGTCAGAAAGTATGGACTTCGTGTTTGCCACTTGGGCAAAGTGTCAACCAATTGTCACCTGTATTCTGATGCCGCTGTATTTTTGTAATCCTTAGGATGAGTGATTGTAGTCATGCATTGTTTAGGATGTGTTTCGAATGGCCTGACTTACACATTTTGTTATCAATTGGGAGCTCTAATTAAGAGGACTGAAGAACACAGTTGCTATGGTATGGAATAATCTCGTGTGGAAGAGACAAGCTAAGGGGGGGAATATTTGGTTTCTTTGCGTTTTCAGGCAACGATCGGCATCGACTTTCTTTCCAAGACTATGTACCTTGAGGATCGTACTGTGCGTCTGCAGCTCTGGTGAGTATGAACTCTAGGTAGATGGAATTGAGCCCTTCTCGTGTGTGTGCATTTCATGTAATTTGTTTTGTCTCCTGTTGGCCCATGTCTGTCCAGGAACTTGTGGCATGGATGGGCATGATAAAGAAGAAATTCTTCCTTCTATTGTTAACCAGCTTCTCTTTTCCTCCCGTGTTGTTATTTCTCTCTTTCAGTGGTGGCCTATTGGGTGTGATGCCACAGATTTCAAAGTTTTAGTAATGCCTGCTATCTTCCTCAGTGGTAGGTGAAGTTTCTTATCACATGCAATTGTGCTGGAATTCACTGCAGGGACACAGCAGGGCAGGAACGATTCAGAAGTCTAATTCCAAGCTACATTCGAGATTCATCAGTGGCTGTTGTCGTGTTTGATGTTGCCAGTGAGTTTCTTTCCTGATTTTGTTATATAGCTTGAATGATCATGCAATTCTCTGTGGAATTATTCTGTCCTGTTCCCTGTTACTTTGGTTCTCTTTAACCACAGAACAAATAAAGCCTTTGATTTCTAAGGATGGATCAGTGTTCGTCTGCTCAATCTGGCAACATAACAGTCAGTAGTGGAACATTGAACAGTCAATCCCCACATGGTCTGATAAATAAATTTTAGGGCTTGAAATATTCAAATTCAATGGTGCCATCAGATCTAAAATCTAGTTAAATCTCCATCTTGAGTAGAATCAGCAACAGACCCTTGTAATCTGTCCACCTTCTGTTCCAGGGCCAGAATCTGTTATGTGTGGTGGATTGGCTGATAGTCAAAGGATGTAGAGGGGCAAGAAGACTTTGAGGGTCTATAATTGGCCATTTTTGGGATTTTCTGAGCCAGTTTTTGTGGGGGCTATGAACCTGAGAATCTGGACTGCAAGTTTGTCTTTGACCCTTGTGTACTATTTTCCTTTTGAGATCATACATCCAGCTGAAACCAATGGTATGGCCCTGAATGATGAAGATGGAGATTATACATTAATGACTGTCTTTTTATTTCTCTGTGTACTTTGAGGGATCTTCCCCAGGAGAAGAACCCTAGGGCGTTATGCCAGGGAGAGATCCTCCTATTCTTATGTGTTCCCATGTTCCCATAAAAAGAGAGTTGTTTACGTGTGTGGAGGTTCCTGTACTCATGGGTTCTCCTGAGGTTCAGGAACACCCTCAGCTCACGCCCTCAGGTGGCCCTGCCTCAGGAGAACCCACTTGTACAGGAACCTCCCCTACAACATAGTGTAATAATATAGACTGGAATGTTTGTCATTTCTAGAGAAGATGAAAATCAAGAAGTGGGTTGCATGGAGCAGCACTAATGTTTGTGTGGAACCGGAACTGGATTTGCAGACAGGCAGTCATTTCTCAATACGACACGCTGGGTAGAGGAGGTGCGCACAGAGCGAGGAAGTGATGTGATCATCATGCTGGTTGGCAACAAGACTGACCTTGTTGATAAAAGGTGTGTGGTTTAATTGTCTGTATGTCCCTGTTGTCCTGCAGAAAGGACATGGAGAAAGATACACACAGTTTATGTAGTAAACATCAACAGATTAAAAAGTTATCTTGCTGATTCATAAGGTTATAAAGTGCATGTATCTTTCTGGAATTTGTAGATGCGTAGAGAGCACCCAAGATCCTTAAGTTGTAATGCTAGTGGGGATATTCCTTGATCCTATTTACCTGCATCATAGGTTTGATTGCAGTTGTTCCAAAGTTGTCAGCACAGTTTCATTTCATTCCATATATGCATCTAGGAAACTTTTCCTAAGCATGGCAGCTCGTCACTGCTGTTTGTGATGAAGGTGATGGTCTGTCACTTTGTGAGTGACTCTCATAAGGTTATGACTGCACTCATTGTCATGTTACCTTTAATTGTTGTTGCAGAGATTTCTCTGCAACTCCATCAAGCTTTTCCTAAGCATCATGGGTTGTCCCGCCATAAATTGTAACTCATATGTCTGATATCTGCAGATATGTCTTGAGTGTATAATGTTTTGAACATCTGTTTGTTCTGGAAATTTATGCCCTCAAGCCAGTCTAGACACTCATAGTTGATAGACTTTGTCAATATAACTTAATTTGATCACCAAGTTTTGGCCTTAATTTTTCACAAACAAACTGCTGAGGGGAGGCTAAGAAATATTAATATGTGGGTACTATCTTAACAGGCAAGTCTCCATAGAAGAAGGTGATGCCAAAGCACGAGAATTTGGTGTGATGTTCATTGAAACTAGTGCCAAGGCTGGATTCAACATCAAGGTCAGTCCATCACAGTGTTCCTCGCAACTGATAAGTGCAATGTCTGAATCACAGTTCTTTCACAGAAATTTATATGTTTTTAGGTGACTTTGTTGCCATAAATTCTGAAGAGAGTGTGTTGGGAAAAAATAGTTGTGTTCCTCATGCAAGGAGTCAAAGCTATATCTATAGAGTAGGTTGGAATGATCTGATGTTGGGGACATGGATGTGAGGCAGGCATTGTTTCGGAAGATTGCAGCTGCATTGCCTGGAATGGAGGCTTTATCGTCAGCAAAGCAGGATGACTTAGTTGATATCAACCTGAAGACAACATCCAATGCGGCACAAACAGAGGGTAAAGCTGGTGGTTGTTCCTGCTGATATCCCTCAGACTCTACAGCTATTGAACACCAAGGCATTATTGTAGTTTCACCCGGTTGTGTCAGGATTGTCTAGGTCTCACATGAACATCTTGTGTCATAGAAATATGTTTGCAGCAGTTTTGTCATTATCTTGCATAACAGAAGTTGTCTTGCATTCTTGGCATGTATTGGCACCCCTTAACAAGGAGCAAACCTTCTTGGCTGTCTAGGAATAGCACAATAGTGAGATCTTGAGCATGCAACATAGATGTACCTTAGCACAACAGGTCTTCTGCAAGAATCCAAACTGGATAGTTTTGGAATTTAATTCAGTTCATGCTTTATGGGCCATTGCTGCAGTAGAGTCCAGGTCCACAACTAGTGGAATACTTATGTCTCTGGTAGCCATGCCACCCCATGTGAGCAAGGAACGTGGCAAGGAATGTGCTTGTCAGGCAGTAAGAGAGCATGATACTACAGAGTTCCTGAGACTGACTATCTTATGTTCAATGCTGCGTATTGTTTAAGATTTCAACTTTTATGATTTGTAAAGCCTGATTGAGACTATTAAGAACTTTTGGTGGTTTGTTCATTTGTACTCATCTTGTGCATCTTCATCTTGCCAAGGACTATGGGAAGTACAGGAGAGGGTTGGTTGGTGCATGGTTGTGGTCACACTTCATCCTCTTTCATAATATCCTTTGCTTCTATTCCTCCTTATTCATCTTACTCAAGTTGAGCTTCTAGGATCATGTAACCAATGCACCAATGCGCTATCCCTTGGAGGCCTGCTATGAGTTATGAATTAGTTTTGCGTATACCATGCAACCCAATTACCAAGATCCCAACTGGGTCGGGTGGGTGGGTACTCTTATTTATAACTGGTTGGGGACTTAAGCCAAGGAATGTTTTCATAGAAGTTCTTATAAAAGGTTGAAGAGGTTTCATTATTTTATGTTACTTTTGAGAACCTTTCTAAATGTCTACGAGGATGAATAGTGAATAAATAAATGAATTTCGTTGATGATGAATGAAAGATGAACATTTGTGAATGATCCATGATCCATGATCCATTGATTAGTAGCTTTGCTCAAATACAAAGATTTTGCATGTGCATACTCATAAGCTTGACAACCTTTTTGCATGTGACAAGGAATGCCCTATTCATTTATCGACTTTTTGACAATAATTGATGGAACAATGTAAAGGGTTAGGTGTATGTAATTTTGACCAACTCTACATAGACAACGACGAGATCCCACCACCTTATTGGAATCATAAGGTTCTTTGTTGCCGCCTTCTTCAAGATATGGTTTACTAATCAATCATTCATGTGGGCTTTTGGGTTACTTGATCAGATGATTGATTGCACTCTTTCAATCTCTTGTTCAAACTTTCAATGGTGGAATGATATTTTTGAAATTTGGAAGTCATGACATTTGAGACAAACTACGGGTTTGGGTGTGTTTGTGCTAAAATGGATGTGCTTAATTATCCTCAGTTTTGTGATATTTTAAAAAAAAATTGGTGAATTTTTTTAAAATAGAAAATTTAGTCGAATTTACACTAAAATTTTTTTTCCAAATTTTTTTCCCAAATTTTTGGTTTGAAAAACGACAAAATTTGGCCGGGAAAAAAAAAACTGGAACCGTGCTTTGTGGACCCTAAGGAACCCACCCTGATAACCGGCGGGGCGGGTGTGGGCAATTTTCTAATACCCGCCCAATACTGGGGTTTCCTATGATTGCGGTATACATGGTGCCCATCACTGGTATTCATTCATCCTAAATAGGATGAGACTTTGTAAACCCTAATCCTCGCGAAGAACAAAGCTCTTCAAGAGAACGAGGAAGCCACAGGGAGGGAGAGAAGGAGAAAGAGATACAGATCGATCTTAAACACATTTTTCTGTGCCTGTTGTGTTGCGGGATCTGCAGCAGCAGTCGTGTAGAGAAGAGATCTTCTTCATCTTCTGTTTTTTGAGGTTCTTTACAAGCACTTTGATGATCGAGTGAGCAGCATCTGGTAAATAGTATCCGAGAGCTTTACTGTTGGGCCGGGCGGGGGCGAGGCAGGACTGAGGAGAGGACAGGAGAGGGGAGGGGAGTTTGTGAGTGAAGCGAAGATGGATTGGAGTAATGTCACGGCGGAGGAGCTGGTGGATGCGCTGAAGGAGGTGGAGTGGACCACGCCACCGAGGCCGCTGCTTGAATTCTTTCAGAAGTTCACCACCCCGAAGACGCGAGCCAAATGGAGTGCCCGCCTCAAGTGTAACTTCTACTAGTGAGAGCTCTCTCTGTCTTTCCCCTTTGGTTTTCCCCTTATCGTGTACATGTTACAGTTTAGGACAAATCGATGTCGGCAGATGCGCCTTCTCTTGGATTCAGCTTCTCACGACACTTAGGTTTTGCATAATTTACTGAAGAAATGCAAATTCCAGCTTGTTTCTTTTCACTGAGTACATAACACCAAATCCTTTGGAATTAGGTGGCATGAATATGCTTTTGAGCAATTCATAAGTGTCAAATTTTTCTCTGGACTTCAGTCACAGATAGACAACCCTTCCCTCCTCTAGGAAAAATGAAGACAAGAGAAAACAGGAGTTTTTGTAGGGTTGATGACATATGTGCAGCTTTGGTGTTCTAAACTGGAAACTTAAATCTTGAAATACTGCAAGGGATTGGGGATATTAACAGGCAGATCTCAATCAAGGATCATACAATTCAGTGTCAGAGCGCTCTTTTTTCCAGATGGTGTGTGACTCAGGAGGGAGAGGCACACAATGTTTTAGGGTTAGGGCTCTTTGCAAGATTTAGCTTTACTTTTCTTTTGTTGGACTTGGGTAAATTTTTAAATCCATCCCCTGTGATAGTTGCTGAAGTTCAAGAGTTCTTTGCTTTCTTTTCTAGGAGGTGCAACTTCATTTGGTCCTTGATTAAGACATGACCACAAGATGTCAGAAACTGGTCTTGCGTGCCATTTTTGGTGGTGTTCTGCACAAGGGCTGGAAGTATTAAGATTGAATGAATATTGCACCAGTTATTGTGCCCTTGTCCACAAGGCGGACACTGCCACAACATTTTAACCATTGAGGTTCTCTAGCATTTGAAGTTTGCCATTTCTTTTCACTGGCTTCTAGCTAAATAGGAAGCAATTGACCAGTGGGCTCATCATCTAAACTGTTGCAAGAATTCTTGGGAGGGACAAACAATTCTATACGCTTTCTTTAGGATATTCTCAGAAGCCAGCATTTGAAGTAATTTCTTTTGTAGTTGTGAGCATCTTTCTTCTCTTTCGAGCTCTTCTTCACATCATGGTCATGAACATGCTTCTAATTGTTCTTTTCTATGATAAATTGTGCAGTGTCTATACTCATTACATCAGTGCAGAGAATGTTCCATCTGATATATTGGTGGATTGATCGTTTGTGCAGCTATCGAACCAACTACTTCATTTTGTTGACTCTAACACTTGGTCAGTCAACTACTTACTGGCTAAGTTTGGAGATGAGCTTTTTCATGATTCCAAACGGGTTCATCACTGGTCAATGGGGTGCATGCATGTGTACTAGTTAAGGCTGACATGTAAAAATGTTATTTTATGAGTTGAGAGCTTCTGTTTTACCTGGAGTTGTGTATACATTGGAAAATGAGTCTTGGTTTCTTGGAATTTCTCTTGACATTTTTCTGACAGAAAATTGGTTTGTCGACAGTGATTGCACTTCTGCGACGACCTTTGGGACTCATTGCAGTCATTTTTGCAGCTCTGAGCATTGGGTGCCTGAATGACAGGTAATGTCACTGTGTGCTTTTACTGTCGAGCACAGAAAGAAAGGAAAATGAAAAGTGTGAAGGGCCCTGCCCACCTGCACTAGTTCAGGCTTAGATGATTGGAACTTGCTTAGCTCGAACTTTGGTAGAGCATGTGATTGTCTGGAGTTGTTGGAAAACACTGCACTGTCCATTTCCAGGGAGACATGAAAATGATTAATGCCTGTGAATACTCTTGGATATCATGATTGATAGTTACATCTTGAACACCTTACATCTTGCTTGTCAGCAAACTTGTGCATCTTATCATCCTCAGCATCTTCTTGGAGTGCTGGGAGCTTGACAAAGCCTCAAAATCATGAGTTTTACCATCCACTCTTGTTTCTTTTTCAGACATCTTCCTGAGTTTGTAGACAAGTTGTGTTTGTGAGTTTGCAGTTTTGCTGCAGCAGTAAGTGAAAGAATGACAAAAGCAATAAGGAAGATATCACCACCTGTTGCTGCCAAGTTGCGACCACCTGTTAGGTGAGCCTAAACAAGATCTTATCTGCTCTTTCATCATGAGTGTATTTCTTTCCCCTGCAAAACCAGGTTGTGACTATTTGAGAAGAAAGAGTGTAATCAAAAAAATAACAGCTGTCTCTTTACAGTCACACCAGATATATCTGGGGACAACTAAGTACTCACTCCAGGTGTTTTAACCCCAAGGAGCCATTGTTTACATAACTGGCATCCACTTGTAGGATTAGGTTTGCTCGTGGGAAAGGTTAGTCGGATATGGCTGTAGGATTCTCCTTGTTCTGTTAGTTCACAATTAATTGGAAGATGAAGAACTGAATACGTGCAGATTCTGGGCTGTCATTTTGCAGCACTGCAGCACGAGGTCGGCCACTTAAAGGAACAGTTTACATTTGTGGCAAAGATCGCCGCTTCTTTGTTGTTGGCTTGATGGCAGGTATGCAATTTGACAACCTCTACAATTTTCTTTGAAACTATTATTCAGCTGCTGTTAGCAAGATGGAGATGTTCCAGAGGGAAGTAGAGAACAAGAGACAGAGGTGCAAAAATTGGGATGGCTGCTTTTCACAGTGAGGAGAGGAGAATATGCTGCATTTTGGATCAGTGATAATCTTGGTTGCTGCTGTCATGGTGTAGTCTTCCTGCACTGTTTTGACACATTGATATGATGTCTATTTTTCTGTCTGGTGGAATGTGCAGTAAGTCTTCTGCTATGGTTTCTGGCTTCAGCCATAAATCTGATATTGGTGTCGCTCCCTCTTGGAATTTTGTGTACATGATCTTTCCAGCCTTTCCAATTCCTATTTTCATGCATGCATTTGTTTCTTTGATTCAGGAACATTTTATTCTCTTATATATCATTTACTGTACTTCCGTCAGTCTACTCAGCTAGGAAGCCTGCAGAACTTTCCCAAATGTGCATCACCCTATTTCCTGCAGAATCTCTGGATTACTTCCAACCCATTTCTTATTGTAGTCCATGTGTAGCAAATGTCTCGTGTAGAGCTGTAGAGCAATCTGCAATGTTTACAGAAGTTGGACAAAAATGATGTGTCCATATAGGAAGTGCTTATTTTTGTCAGTACATTTGGACCACTGTCCTTCTAATTTACTTTGCTTGACTCCATTGTGAGAGGATTGTTGGCAGTAGGGAAAATTTAACATTCATCTTCTTTTGCAGCAATTGTCTTGCATGCAACTCTCCGCACACCAAATCTGAAGGCTCGCCTCAACTCTTTCCGGGAGGAGTTCCGGGCTGTCTGGCGGGGCTACAGTGATGCATAATGGAGTGCTTTTCTATATTGGCAGGGAACAATCTGGAACAGCAAGACCTTCATCAAATTGTATAGAGTAGGGCAGTAATGTATGGGCTGGAGACATGCATCAATGGCTCATTACCAAGGCAGTCAAGTGGTTACTTTTACTCAGTCACTTGCATTCCTTTACACTGTTACTTTCAAATGTAAAGTAAGTTATTGATGGGTTGTGTTTCCTGTCAAAAAAATACCATTCACTGAAAGAAGGGTGAGATCAAACACTGTTGTCTAATTCCTGTTCCTAGAGATCAAACACTCCGTTGTCTAATTCCTGTTCCTATGGGTGTAGCTCTACTTTGACACATGTGGTCTGTTGGTGGCCAAGTAACACAATACAAGAGTGGAATCCTGTTTACTGGAGGTTTCTGAATGGGGAATGTTGGCCAAAATGTACCTGAAGAGAGTCATTTCAAGAATCCTTAGGGTTTCCTCTTAACAATCAGTCCAGCTATTTTGGGGGTCATGGGTGAGCTGGTCATCCAGAGCTTGAAATTCTAGGGGCTTCCCTGTCCTTGAAGCAAAAAGTTTCTGCAAGGTGGCAGACACAGCAACACTCTTTGCCTTTGCTGGATGTGATAGTCTATCAGTTATGCATTTCTGCATCTGTTATTTCACATAAGCAGTGTTGTAGGAGGCTATGGAAATTGTATGGAGAGATCAGTTAACGCCAACGACAGTCTCATATGTTATGTCTGACCTTGATATCCTCAGCTTGAAAGTTCTCTGTTTCTCTCTCCTCTTCATTTCTAGTGTTTCCCTTGCTCTTTGGTCTTGTTGTTCATCTCCCCTCCCTGTTGCTTGCATTTTGTGGAGCTAATCAGCATAATGCCACTGCTGTACTTTCAACTTATGATACAAACTTGGGGATGCTATTATAACTGGTCACTACAATACTTGTTGCAGTTTAAAGCAAACTGATTACAAATCTGCATGCACGTATTCCATGAGTCTGACTGTCACCACATTGAAACTGCTCCCCAGTTTACTCTCAGTTTTAGGGTTGGATCTTCTACCTATTTTTCCCTCAAATGTTGTCTGATCTGACATCTTTAGAACCCAGTGTTAGGTCTCTCAATTGTGCTTAGGCTTGATACCCAGAAATCTGTATCAGAGCTTGACTTTTTATGGAGGACTTTTCTCAATGAGGACTTGTCCTGTAGCTAATTTGAGCTTTGCCACAAAAGATTACTCAATCATGTAGCTGTAGCTGTAGAATTGATCAGTTGTTATCATCCTTTCCATAAGCATCATCTTTCCCTTTTTTATTATTGTATGTGAATCAAAAATGAAATTTCTAGCCAATGTAATATTCATATACCTACATAGTAAATTGTGGAGTAAATGGAGACCTATACATCCCCTTGTGAGTTCTTGTTTTAATTTTTAATTGTCATTGATCAAGAAAAACAACTAAATCAGACAAACTAAATGGATTGAAAATACTTGCCATTCTAATATTAATATATAGTAATTCGTGGTCTAAATGTGGACCTATAATAAATCCCCTGCACATCTTTGCATGGTGAGGTTTGACTTTTAAATTGTCATCAATCAAGAAAAACAATGAAAACAGGCATTTTCATCTATAGAGAAATTGAGTTCCTTATAGTTTGTCTACTGCACAATATGCATAAATCAGGGTTACTCCAAATCACTATACATTTCCACCTGATGAAACATATAGACCATCAGTATCACTGATACAAACAGAATGGCTTTTGTTAAATGATACTGCAGCTTTCATTGAAATGGTATTTTACAGCCTAAGTAGCTGATCCATAATGTCAATTTAATAACATATAACACACAATGGGGATGCAAATAAAAATCAACAATAAAATTACAGCCACAGCCTTCCAAAGTATAGGAGCTGAACACCTTGTAGAGATCAAAAACAAGAAAACCAGCCATAATTGTATCTAACTTGCATAAAATCCCGGAATACATGACCCCTGCAACTTGGGTTGAAGCTATTGAGGACAGAAGACAAGCACTCTCAATAAACTAGAGTAACTGCTACACGTAGTCACCAGATACATGGAAGAGAGATGAGAACAGTCTACATTTTCAATGGCACTACTCAGCAAGCCACTGCAAAGTAGCAAGAAACAGATCCCCTAAATGGGAAGAAGAATTTTGGCTATTCTTAGTTTTCACACACCCCTGTACCCTTCAGAGATGTTGCAAGACTACGATCCTTGCTTGTATATCACTAAAGTGCCTGAACAAGTGCTACACCCAGTGCAGCTCTGCTCAGTATAGGAGAGAAATAAATGGTTCCCACCCATGTGAGTGAAGGGTGCAGAGTTGAAAAACAGATTGTGTCCTCTGAGCAGGAATACAGAGGAGAGGATTGTTACTCTAAAGGTGATGATTCCTCCTTTTGATCACCAAAAATACGGTTTCGGAAGTCAGACACCATGTGTGGGAGCCCCTCTCTCAAAGAAACTTTAGGCTCCCATCCCAGCAGGTCCTTGGCTTTGGTAATGTCAGGCTTCCTCTTATGAGGGTCATCTGCTGTGTTCTCATGGAACTCAATCTTTGCAGCAGGATCTATCACTTCCTTTACTACCTGATGAAGACAGGAAAAAAAAAGAAAAATCAGTGTGTAATTCACATAGAGCATCCTTACACACAGTAGATCAAGCACTGCAAAATTGATTATGCCACAGAATGAGTGATCATCTCCTCAAAGCAATGTCCCTTAGCAAGACTTCTGAACAGCAAAAACATGAGGCAGGTTACAGTTACTTTGCTTTCAAATCAAGCTAGAGGAAGCATCCTCTGACCTCTGCAAGTTCCAACATTGTGAACTCCCCAGGATTTCCCAAATTGAAAGGCCCTACATGCTCACCCTCCATCAATCGCATCAAGCCATCAACCTGCACACCAATGCTCTCACATTGTCAATCCTAGCACACCTCTCATACCTGACCTTCAAAATTAGATGTTTCCCCCCAATGTCCTGTCAAAATCAAAACTTTCCTGGCTCCTTTTGTGAATACAGTGCCACCTTATGTGACATGTTACACATAGCATTAGGTTTGCTAATTAGGAATCATCATCAATTTGAAGAGGCTACCATGAGGTTTTCTGGAAAACATGAGATCCAAGTATTCAAAGTTGATACATTTTCCATGATGGCCAACATATCTCATAACAATTAAGTAAGAGGGGAATCAAAGGACAAACTTCAAGATTTTTCCTTCAAGTGCTCTCTCTGCTTTTCTTACTACTAAGAACACAAACCTACCAAATCTGCGACATATTGGAAGCTCCGAGTTTGCTTTCCGTCACCATATACTGTCAGTGGTTCCTTGCGAAGTGCCTGCATACAGAATCAGAAGCTCTCACTAAGATTCACCGATTCAAGGCTGTTCTGAGTAATTATTGACATTAAAGAGTTCAGGCAAGCAGATGGGGGCTTGTACAATGCACACACCTGTGCCACAAAGTTGCTCACAACGCGACCATCGTCAATGCACATTCTAGGGCCATAAGTGTTGAAAATCCTGGCTATGCGGACCTGCAGATACAGCTTCAGAAGTAACTTCACCTATTCCATAACTTAAAACATGTGGCCCATTAAGACACAATTGAGCTCCATTACGGTGACAAACAGACATTCTCATTGGAGAGCTAAAGTTGTCAAGTGAAGAACAGGGGGAGGGATCTCTCAACACACATAAGTTACAGGTTGAAGATACAGGAATGAGGTTCAGCACCATGCAGATGACAAGTCAAACTTATCAGATCTCTAGCAATTTGGGAGGCAGTCATACTACTACCAAACCAATACAATTTAAGAAATAAGATGAATACATACATTCACTGAATCTCCTCTGTGGTAATCCATTGCCAATGTCTCAGCTGTGCGCTTCCCTTCATCGTAACAACTCCTAACACCTGTAGACATTAGAAAGGTTTGAGACCCTTCATGGGAAAAGCATACCAGACTGTTTCTCCAATTGGTACAGACTCTCTTCTGTTCTGTGCCCTTGGCAATGATTACCACACACCTTGATCCCGTATTGTTGATTGATGTCAAGTGCTAATGAGATTTGTGTGATGTAAAAAGGCCATAATCAAATCCCTACTGCTTGTTTGTGTAGCTTCCAACTACAATTTTGGAAGAATTGAAAGAATCCCATGCATGCTCTTGACAACAATATGGAGTGAAACAGGTCACTGGGCTTACCAATGGGATTGACATTGCCCCAGTATTCTTCCTTCTGAGGGTGCTGCAGGGGATCTCCATAAACCTCACTGGTACTTGTCAGTAAGAACCTCGCACCAACTCGCTTTGCCAGCCCCAGCATGTTGAGTGTCCCTACCACATTAGTCTTGTGTTCAAAGGTCAAGGATTTTTCATCATGACAACTCAATCTGCAAGCCACAGAAATAGCCCTAACTGGATCAAGTGAAGACTAGCATCTACCCAAGAAGAAGAGAATCTTTCTTTCTTGCTTCCCTCTTCGGAATGGAAGTCAAAAAGCGAAGAGCAAACATGTGTTGAAGAGGATATGATGGTCTTCACAGGATTGAACTTGTAATGGACCGGTGAGGCTGGGCATGCGAGATGATAGATCTGATCAACCTCCAAAAGCAGCGGTTCGACCACATCATGGCGAATGAGCTCAAACCGCGGGTTGCCAAAATGATGCATCACATTCTCTTTCCTCCCAGTGAAGAAGTTGTCAACAACAATGACGCTGTCACCTCTTGCAATCAGTTTGTCTACAAGATGGCTTCCCACGAAGCCTGCCCCTCCTGTCACTACCACTCTCAATGCTGTCCTTTTCAAACCAAGAGGAACTTTGGCCCCCGCAGTACTGATGATTCCCATGTGCTGCTGCTTCCCGAACAACTCCGAGCTGTCGTAAACCCCCAGGGAGTTGCCAAAAAGCTCACTTGAAGCCGCGTCTTTGTAATAGTTGATATCGCGCCTTTCTGACAGGGCAGCAGCGCGATGCTTGCTCGTGTCTACTACTGTGGAGCCAAAGCGGTGCTGGGGCTGCTGAAGGAAGAACAAGGCAGATGCAAATGCCATACCTACGAAAACGAACAGGAGCCGTTGCTCCTTAAGCAGATATTGCACTGGTCTCGTCCACTCCCACTGCTTCCGAGCCTTTGGCGTCTGCGGCAAGGTGTCCCTAGGAAACTCATGCCGCCTATGACTCAAGCTCAAGCTCGACATTGCTGTTTCTCCGCTTTCTCTTCACGGAAACAGAGAGCGTTAGGTCAATCAATCAGACGCACGCATCACGAATCAAAACAGTCACCGCCTGCGTCCGATACGGGAGCAGCGAACTCCTTTCTCCGCCCGGTTCACTCCCAGATCTAAACTCCAAACTCTAGCAGCAGCAGCAACAACAACAATAACATACACACAACAAGGCGCCGTACCTGCTTCCACAACACCAGTCAGTTAGTCAGACGCGGATGCACAAAAGGAGATAATGCATACTCCTAGCTCCTGCAAACCACCAAAACCTTCAAATCTAAACTCCAGAAAATCCAACAAATTCATAGAAAAAACACACAGAAACACACAACCACAAACTACAGCGATCCGACTACACAATAATCCTAAACAACCAATGCAAGAAACATCGGGAAATCGCACCAGAAGAGACTCCGCGCAACGATCCAAGCGCTTTGCGCTCTCTTCTTCTTCTTGTTAACTATCTGCGCTTTTGCTGTGCAATCCTTCGTTCCCCCAAACTGAGTTCGATGTTGGGTTTCACTCTGGTAACCTGTTCTCTGCACAAGGTAGGTCCTGTAGGTAAAAGTGGGTAGGTCCTGTTGGTAGGTAGAAAAATAAGCAGGCAGGGTCCTTTTGGTAGGTAGACAATGAGTTCGTATGTCCTGTTAGTAGGTAGGACAATAAGCAGGTATGTCCTATTGGTAGGTTCTTTTGGTAGCTAGGACAATGAGTTGGTATTTCCTGTTGGTAGGTATGATAATAAGCATGTTTGTCCTGTTGGTAGGTCCTTTTGGTGTGTAGGACAATGTTAATATGTCCTGTTTCTTTGTAGGATAATAAGCATGTATGTCCTGTTGGTAGGTAAGACAATTAATTCACATGTCCTGTTGATAGGTAGGAGAATAAGCAGGTAGGGACAATGAGTTCGTAGGTCCTGTTGGTAGGTAGGATAATAAGCATGTAGGTCCTTTGGTAGGCAGGACACTGGGTTCATATGTCCTGTTGGTAGGTAGGATAATAAGTATGCAGGTCATTTGGTAGGCAGGACAATGAGTTCATATGTCCTGTTGGCAGGTAGGATAATAAGCAGGTAGGTTCATTTGGTAGGTTCAATGTGTTTGTAGGTCCTGTTGGTAGGTAGGATAATAATTTGGTTACCAACTCAGGGTTGGTGTTGGGTTTCAACATAGTAACCCGCACTGTAAAAAGGTAGGTACAGTAGGTGGGTAGGATAATAAGTTGAATCCCCACTCAAGTTGATATGGGGTTTCACCTCAGTAACCTGTCCCCGAAAAAGGTAAGTCCTGTAGCTAGGTAGGAACAATAAGTTAGTAGGTCCTGTTGACAGGTAGTACAATGAGTAAGCTTTTACCTTGGTGACCTTGTCCTGAAAAAGCAAAGTCCTGCAGATAGATAGGTAGGTAGGTAGGATAATAATTAACTTAGCTACCAACTGAGTCAATGTCCTGTTCCATCTTTGTAACTTAACCTGTAAATGATAGGTCCTGTAGGTAGGTAGGTAGGTAGTAGGTAGTTAGGTATGTAGTATGTAGGATAATATGTGGTTACTGGGTTAGTACATGGGTGTGTAGGTAGTAAGAACAGAAAAATTGAGCTAACCACAATGGTTAGCTAGGAAATGGAAAAACCCAATGGAAAAAGTGCAATTTTTTCTGTTCATCCAATGTCCATCCCTAATGGTGTGCTGGTGACTCTTGGTCCACTCTGGGCCCTGCAAAAGTGTATTTTATCATCTGTTATTTGGATGGGTTTCATTGGTGAAGCCTGAAGAGAAAGGTTTGAACATGATGTATCTTGAGGACAACTTTCATTCAATGATTTCAACATGTTCATTGCATTTGCCTAGTACCTACTGGAGTCAGTGACCTTTTGCAGGTTATGTAATTGGAGACTTTTTGGCCATCTGATGAGGCAAAACCAGCCTGGTGTCACGAATGAATATTATTGAAGTGGAAATCTCAAGCAATGTTTTTTTTTTCTTTTCTGTTTTTGGGTGAAGTTTTTGGGCAGCAACAGAAAAAAATTAAAATAAAATAAATTGGAATATCTTTACACAAACGCCTGGTCTTTTTACAAAAAAGTTGCCCAAAAAATAAGGGAAATTATGATTTTTGAAGAAATGTCATCACTTTTTTTATTGCCTTCTTAGCTTGGGCAATATATGTCATCACTTTGTTGCTCTTTGGAGAAAACTTTGGATTTTATTTATTTTTTATTGTTGTTAATAAATGTCAATTCTACTTTTGAAATGCTTGTCACTTACTTCTACTTTAGAAATTTCAAAGAAAAAAACATTGATCCCAACCCCTTTGATGGCCTCTTTTTTAATCCAAACTAGTGTCGCCCATTCCATGAGCTCAAGTGTGAACTTGTTACTCAACTAATTTAATTTGAGTTCTTAAATATTAATGAATTTTAATGACAAACATTACTCAAAATTCAATATCTTATGCACCTTAGGTACAAAAATTATGAAATTGCATCCATAAAATCCTACTCATTGAGAACTTTCTAACAATACCAAAAGTGCAGCCTATTCTCCCTAAAGATTTTTGGTATTTCATTTTGTTGAATTTCCATGATAAAATTGTTCAACCTTCAATAACTCTTACACCATAGGTCTAAACATTAGAAAACCATCAAATGGTTTTATTTAATCCCAAAAGCACAATGTGCGGTTCCATGGTTTGGGAGATTTTCACCCCTATTCATCAAATAGCTTTTTGCCAATCCCAAAAGCACAATGTGGGGTGCCATGGTTTGACAAATCTCCATGTGACAAACAAAACAAACAACCTTACCTACCTTCCTTAATAGATATTTTTTGTGAATTAATTTTTGTGGTTGCGTCAACAAATGTATTGGGGTGTGAAATTTTCTTTTCTTTTCTTTCCTCTTTCAATCGCAACAAAAACTTTGAGAACTTGATCATTCCACAAACTTGGAATGCACCCCCTTTCCCCCTAACCAACTTGCATTACCTTTATAGCATAAATTGCACATAATAGTAAAGACCATGGGTACATAACACAATGGAAAACTACTTATGGTGCATTCAGATGTTAAGTCAGTGTTAAGTGAAAATCTAGGTGGCATCCTAGGTGGCACCCAATGTTAAATGAGTTACAGTTTAATGTTAAGTGAATGTTAGCTTAACATAAAATTTTCATGGTACCTAGGTTTAAGTCTTGAATAGCTAGCATTGTGTTAGGGGGACACAACACTAAAGTCCCTAACATCAAGTGTGAATGCACCTTTAGGTTATAGTCATTTGTTTTGGGACGTCATGTGTGTGTTAGAATTCCAAACTGTCCAAGAATTGGTTGTTATGAGTTGTTCAATGTAAAAATATTTTTAAAATGCTTCCAATTCCTTGCCATTCCATATGGAATCATGGACTACTTCAATGCCCCATATCAGAAGCCAATGTTGCATATAATATCCATAAACAATTTGATGGCCATGCACCTCAAGGTCGATCAAGTCAAAATGGTTGATGACTTGATATCTACATAATTATCTCAACAGACATGTATAGTGTATTTTTAGGGCGCCTTACAAAGCATAATTCCCTTGCCAGCATCGAGCAAGAGGTTTCCTATAATGAATAGAAAAAGAAAATTCATAAATTAATCTAAGCCATTGTGGTTATGCCAAGAAAGTTTGCGTAAGTGCATATGGACCCTTAACCATTATGCAAGGCAAAGCACCGACAGACATGGCTCCCCTATGCATAATCTTCCAATGCTTACAAGGACATAGATTCCACAACTTGAGTAACACACTTGCTGTCTACTAGGCAGGTACATGCACATGGGTGGTTGGAAAAGGGTTTCCTGTCAACGAACCTCCATCCTACATGGTGCACAGGTGGGTGCTACTTCATTCTGGCATTTATTGGTGTCCATGACTCCATGATGAAGGAATGCAGTAAAAGCTCAAACAAAAGCTGCTCCTCACCCATTTTCCCCCTCACAAACAAAAAACTACTGCAGTGAGCTTGCAATAAAAAGACTTGAGAATTAAAACATCTCCATACTCACCATTAAGAAAGCCAGAGCTTGCAATAAGTGTAAAGCCTGTGTTCTATTCCCATCTCCAGTCCCCTTATACCCTCAAAAAAGGTTCCCTATTGAGCAAAACACCTGCATTTACAATATCTCAACTTCACAGTGAGCAGAAGGAACTGTTGTACCTTCTGTTCTTCACATGGTCCTCCCCAGTACACATGCAAAACAAAGAAATGGAATCATGGGCACAGCAATATTGGGGTTTCAATATGCGTCAGCACAAAAAGATTGCTGAAAATGTAAATCACTGATCAATATTGATTCGTACTAGTATCTACCATCTACATACATACTCTTCTGAAGATGTAAAGCTGCCCTGGTTCATCATCCAACACATCAGCAGATAGGTTGGCAAAATTGGAGTGAAGCCGAGATAACCATCATAAAGTTTTCAAGGTTCTTCAACAAACACTCTATGACCATTGCTAGGAGAATCATTGGTAAATGTTTTGGCAAGAGAAGGAACCTTTAAACTCCAAAATCTGGAAGATCAAATGAGTTGGGACACACAATATGGTTGTGCAATTGTACATGCTTTCATTACATTTGCACACTGACCTCGCAGTTGTAATCTAAGAAGACTTAAAAGTTATATGGTAGTAAAAGTCAAGAAGCCACCATTCATAGAGCTCAATAGAGTTGCAAAGCACAAATGCTCCTAGAATGTTCTAGAAGTCAAGAAGACAGCATTCTCAATAGTCCTAGAATGTTGAGAAAATAAGGACACATAAGCTAACTTTCAGCCTCAGCATCAGGAACCAATACTACTTGGTAACTTGATGTTGCTTCTGCCCATGGGCGTGAACCATTTGCAAGATCACGTACCACATCTACAACCTCCCCATCTGGAACTCTAATTTGTTGCTTAGAATCTCTCTCTCGAACCGTCACACCCTCATTAAAGTCCACAGTGATGGCAAAAGGTATACCCACCTCATCAGTGCGAGCATACCTCTTTCCAATAGACCGGCCAGTGACATCCATCTTGTTTGACACTCCCACCCGTGTCAGGCTATTTGAAATTAGTTCTGCTTTATAATTCAGAATCTTTCTTTGGATCAAAGGGAAAACAGTGCACTTGATTGGAGCTATTAGTGGAGGGAAGCGGAAAACACTTGATACTTGCTCACCAGGAGTATAGGGGCGAGTATAAAAGCAGTGCTCATAAAGGCAGTACATTATGCGACCCACACCAAAGGAAGGTTCAATGACTGATGGTGTGAAGTTCCTGCCATGTGTTTTCACAACTTGTTGCGATATAGTGACCATCTCCTTGGTGAGCTCAAACTCTTGACCAGTTGTGCAGACCCTGTATATGGTTTTCTCTTTCTCTTCTAGTTCTGCCTTCAATGCCAGTGCCTCAGCCTCAGTCATGGACTGCATCCACATTAAGGTGCTTATCAGTTAGCAGCTTCCTTGATGGAAAATGAGTTTTTCAGGAGTGCCTCAGAGACTGAGCTTCAAGTAAATCAAAAACTCAATGCATAGACCATCTATGAATAGAACCTTAAATGCATATCAAAATACAGAGGTAGGACAATCTCTATGAAATCTTTTCAATGCAATCACAAGAAAACTAAAATGAGAAACTGTCACCTCTAAAGATTCTGACAGAATCTTCTGGTCTTTCCTGAAGACTTTGCCAAGAATTTTCTTGTTGGGTACAATTGTCAATTGCTGTATCACAACCAGACCCCAAATGTCCACACCATCAGAACTTGTGCTTTCTTGCAAAAATTGAAGGGAACACAAACAATAGAGGGTCAATTTTACAGTTTTGGTAACTTTGGTGTCTGGAAGCCAATCTCACATCCACAGATCATGGGTATCCAACCAGTTCCCTACATCTGAATGCAAGGAACATTCACACTATCATACCATAAAACCAACAATATGCAAAAATGAATGTCCACATGGACACAAACACAATCCTGAACCCTGCATAGGATTCTTAGCAGCTAGTAATGGAGAAGCTTGAGTAATGAGAGCATACCTCCACATCTTTGGGCTTATCAAAAACCTCATGGGCCACAAGTTCCACACCACTCTTCGACTGGATTCCATCAGCAACAGATGTGAAACCTCGAAAATTAGCAAATTTTCAAATCATTTGAAAGACATTATTGCCAAACTTCCATTTATCTCTGCTTATAACACAGCATTGCCTCACATGAACTACTAAAGATATTGACCAAAGCAATTGCAGGATCTTGTATCAACTGTGATGCAGAAAAACTATGCAAGGTGGTAAGTACCGTATGGGCCTTCAAGTCAAAAGCAGATCGGTCTGCAAGGCCAACACACTCAAACCAGCCATAAGAGCACTCAATTTCAGCATCCCAACAGTCTTGGGCATAGTGAGCCATCTCATTCTGCAAATGTTGGCGAAAGCGGAGCTGCTCCTTATTGATACCAATCCCAGTGAGAAACAAATAGGTTCTTGCAATGAAGTAACCAAGAGTTTCATTGTCAACAATACCCTGTACAACGTAGGACATGTCTAAAATCAAAATCCAAGCTTTGGCTGACTTTGTAAACAACTTTGACAATGCAGTTCAACAAAGTCATCTGAATGGTGCTTCACTTTCTGTCTCTGTGATAGATAATGGACATGACTGTACCATGCATCATAGAAATGTTTTAAGAGAGGCCCAGACCTTTGCAACAGCATCTCCAATACATGTTTTCACATGATCTTTGAGGCCTGTTTGCTCTGCTCTTGGGAACAAGAAAAACTCCAAGTGGGCCACATCCTTGAATTTTGGGTGTGATTTGTCATATGGATTGACAAAGTGCTCAATCTCAGCCAATGTAAATTCTCTTACTCTCATTGGGCCTTGTCGTGGTGCAATCTGTTGCCCAAACATAGAGAGGTGGCATAGAATCAGAACACATTGTCTAGACAGCTCAATTTTCCTTGTCGAGCAAGAGGTTTCCTCTAAGCTCATATTTCCAGGTTGACAAATACCTATTATATTGCATAGAAAACTCAAAAATAATACTTCGAATACTTCAACTGTTATGTCAATTCTGGTCAAACCAATATAAATATGAGAAGAATGAATCCAGTTGTCACCTTCATACAGAATGGCAATGACTAGCTGCCATTATTCCCCACTGGCTTCATCAGCTCCCAATGGTGGGTGTAGATAAGCCTAGAGGAATGTGTTTATTATTTCATGCAAACAAGTATACAAAACTCTGCATCCTGAGTTTCTGTTCAGGCATGATGGCAGCTAGCACTCAAGAGACATAGCTAATAAAAAAAGTCAATGATTTTCCTCGTCAAATGGCACATGTCCAGGTTCACACAGACTGCTCAAGCTGAAGACCCTGCATTCATCTTTTTGGATTTGTTTTCCTTGCCCACAACAGGATACTGTAAGCACTTCCAATAAAACAGAAGGTCTGACAGTCTTAAGGCTTTGAAAGAAATAGTTAGTTTGAGCTTCAAACTATACACATCTTGCAGATTCTCCTTGAGAAAAATTGCAGAGTTTAATGTAGTCTATACCCTTTTCCTTGTAGAGAACTCATGATGAGCTCTTCTTCTCAGTGATACAGGCATTAAAAGGAACAACCCTAATCCTATGGTGGGCTCATAGAACTCTAATCATGAAACATGGACTTCAACACAACATATGTACTGGAGATGGAAACATAAACAGACTTTACCTCATTCCGAAATGCAGAGCCAATCTGAGCTGCAGCAAATGGCAACTTGTTCCCATTCTCATAGTAGAGGTCCTTGAAATTGACAAAAATGCCCTGTGCTGTCTCTGGGCGCATGTACCTGTTAACAGAGAAAAAGAAAACCTGCTGAGCTGTCAAGTCTATCTAAATAAGTTTGATATACCAAACCTGATGTACAATATCTTTCATAAGAATAGAGAAATCTCCATTCTCATGAAAAAGAAATAACAGCAAGGTTAACACTTCCTCAGGAAGCCACAGAAAGAACCAAACTAGGAAAGACAGAACAAACAAAAACAAAAAACACACACTGGTATGAACAAAAGTGCCAGTCTCACACCTGTTCAGGGACCATCAACAGTAGTATGTATGATAGTGACTTAACTACCACAACTTGCCCACTGACTTCATCAGCTCCCTACAGTGGGTAAAGGCCGGTGACAAGCACCAACCTGTGAACTGAGCTTCTGCTGCAATTCCAGAAGCAACGGGAAAACTCAGCCATACTACTGGATAGCAACAGACCACAACAAGACAAAAAAAAGACTGACAGAAAGGGAAAAGAAAAACTAAAGGAAAGGACAACAGGGAAAAACTATGTACAACTTCAAAAGATCACAACCAAACTTGAATCATTGCAATGGGAGAAAAATCTACATACCCAGGAACAAGGCCAGTTGGGCCAATAGTTGTGGCAAACATAAGATTGAAAGGATATGGCTCTGAGACCTCATTGCCTGTATCTGGGGCCTTGATATTGTAAGCTTTGATCTTTGCACCCAGTTCAGGGCCCGTGAATTCATCCAAACTTGCAAGGTCAGTCAAAATCTCCTTCTTCTTCTCAGCGGTGATCTTTGCATCCTTGGCAAGAATATCATTGAGGAAATTTTTGAGCAAATGGTCTGCCCTGTGACAATCGCCTGTTACTTCATCCTTCACCATCAAGTCAGTGAATTTGTCTACATGACCTGAGGCCTTTAGGACCACCTCTGGGGTAACACAAGGACATCGGATTTCAAACATGTCTTCTTCCATAACAAAATGCTGCACCAACACCACAAAACAGCATCTTCAGAACATAAGACAGAGAATCCAAAAATTGGAAGTCTTCATTCGTCGGACACCACATCACTCTACAAGAAAAGAAAAAAAATCTAGTCTTTCGTTAATCCTATTCAGCTTTTTTCCTCAGTCTCAAAATTTCTGTTAGATTTTTTTTCCAAAAAACGGCTAACCTGTCGCCAGAGGTTGATCAAATTGGTTTCCACAGCACAGCCCCAGGGACCATAGTCATATAGCCCGGCCACACCACCATAAATCTTGAAAGAGGGGATGTAGAACAGGCGTCTCTCCAGGGTATTCTTCACCAGCAGCCTGAACGCCTCCTTCTTGTGAGCGGCAGAATCTGGCTCATTCGCCAACTTCGACATTGCTGCAAAGAGCCGAGAAAAAAAAACAATATCCAATCTTTCCCTGAATTATCCTACCTCCTCTAGGCTACGAAACAAGCAATGTCAACAACACGTACACAAGATCCAAAAGAGAATTTGCAAGGAACTGATGTTGCCAGCAAATCTGCACGCAAAGCAAAGAATGGAACTGCTGGCCCGAGAAGAGAGAATCGCCAAGGGTTTATCCATAAAACCCTAATTTGAGGTCTCCAAACATCGAGACCTTGACTTGCGGACCAGTAATATAGTCTCCTTAGGTCCCGAAATATTGCAACCTCCAATGAGAGCGGCTCCCCAGATCCGTTTTTATCAAGATCTCATTATATTGAGACCCCGAATTAGGGTTTGATGGAAACCCTAGAAAGGTGTGTTGCTTACTGCATTTCTTTAGTCGCCGGTGTGTGTCTATCCGTCAGACGTTCATTTCCTGCGATTTTTTCTGAGAATCTATTAGCTGCGTCTCTCTCTCCAAGGTATTCATCGATTCTGAAAGTTTTAGAAATGACACAGTAGTTCTGTTTCTCAAGATTGAAAATAACAGATAAGGAGGAGATTCATGGAAATTCAATTCTTTCCGGTTGATCAATCGCTTGCTTTACTGTAGCCAGCCAGCAGCTGCTGGTATCAGGTTAGTCTACATCAGACTTTGCTTCAGTCTACATCAGAATCTGAATTATGGCCTCTCAGATTTGCTACTTCTTGACGGTCTTGGTTAATGTTCTGCCTCTCGTCTAGCTCTTGTCCTTCTGGATTCTGTAGTTCTAATCGTATTATTATTCCGTTTGGTCCAGTGCAATCTTAAGTTCCAAATCCAGAATACTAGTTTGGTTCTTTCAAACTCCAAGAGCACTGCAGTCATACATGTTGTGTCTCTAGAGATCCTCAAGTGTGAACCCTCAAGACCCCTAAATTGCAGACCCTTATTATTTGAGTGTAGCAGCTTCTGCCATGACTATTTCTTTCTCTTCATGTTTTTCAATGTGACTCCAAACCTTAGACACTTGCTCTGCTTGTTCCATTGTCCAAGCCAAAAAAAGGGTCGTTTGTAAAAACTGCCTGGATTGACCTTGGATTGCAAACTCAAAAGCCCCAATCTCTTGCCTTTTTTACCAGAAATGTTTTTGGTTGACACACATACTTTCACTCACCAGAAATTATCAACTCAATTGTTATCACGTGGAACAAGTAACTTATCACAAGTGCCAATTGTTCTGATGTCAAAGCAAGGATTTTATTGGGTTTTGTGATGAATTTTGTGGATTCAAAGAGGAAACATTTGTTTTAAGACAGCAATTGGTTGATTGATTGATTTTTTGCTGCAAGATCAATCATGCTTGACAAAATTAGCAGAAAATATCCAAAGTTGACACCTAGTTTCCAGAATTGATAGATCTGTGGACAGGTAATCATTGTACCTGAGAAGGATTGTGCAACATATTAAGAGTATGTGAAAGACATCTGCAAAGTTCTAATGATTGTGGAAGAATTTATGTAGCTAAAGAAGCTGAATGCATATAATGAGAGTGTGCAAAGAACCTGTGAAGTTGTAATAATTTTGGGAAGAATTTATGTAGCTAATGAGAGTGAAGAATTATGGAGCTGTAATAAACCAGGGAAGAATTCTGTGTATGCAATGAGAGTGGTGATGGATCTGTGAAATTGTAAAAACTGTGGAAGGATTTTGTGACATTATAACATAAACTGTGTCATCACTCTGCGTGCAAGATTTGTTAGAGGCTTTATGAGTTTTGTGTGAGGATCTTATTATTGTTCAACTAAGTTTTTTTATTGTTGAGTAAATGTAGCTGCCTGCTTCAAAGCTAATTTATGTTTCACTTGCTTGAGAAACATACGATTCATTTGTGAAACATTTGAACTAATATTCATCTGTGATCATGCATTGTTATGGTTAGATGAAATACTATCTAGTATTTTTCATTAAACTGGCATTCTAATGAACTGAAACCATGGAATGCAACCTAGTTTTTGTTGTCAAGTTCTCTGGACTCATTCATCCTGGTGGGTTAATTGCAAACTTCTTGAGCAAGATGATGAACGTCAGTGATCTGAGTCAGGAACGAGTTGTTGCTAGATGTTGCTGTGTGAGTGCACCTTCTGCAACCATGTTTCCTTTCAGTGCCAGATCCAGTTAAAATCATCTGCTAAAAATGAACATTGTGCATTTCACCCAGGCTAACTGGGACGAGACAGGTCAAATATTTAATATTAGACTTGTCAAGCAAAGTTTGTGGCAAGCAAGAGGCTGAAATTCCAGGTTTGAATGGTTGCTACTGGATACCATCTGGAATGGTGAAGAGGTACAGAAGTCATTTTGCCGAGCAGAAGTATAATACAATTAGGTGTTACTGTTTTTGTTCCAAAACACTCCTAGGCTGAGAGGATGACTCACTGTTGTGGTTAAGATGAGGACATTGGGTGCAGCTCCAATTGGTGCACTGCCTTTGCTATCTCCATCACATGATCTGCAATCACCCCATCTACACCAGCATCCTTTTGCTTGTGTACAGCTTCCTCCACATTACTGATACAAAACCCCATCATTCCCATAAGAGTCACATCCCACTTCTGTAGTAAATGTTCCTGAACATACAGTACACTGACTACAGCATTCCAGCAATTAATTTTGTTCCTCAAAACTGTTCCCACAGTCTCACCCTGCATTTGCTTAGCTCTTCTCTCAATTTGTCATTCCATCTCTTGTAGAAGAGATATTCCAGTATCCTTGCAACTGAATCTCAACTACAATGATCCAACCATAGAGCTTGTCAATATATCTTTCCCACAAATTCTGCAACATAACAATACTCACTTAAGTTCACCAAAAGTGAAGAGCCAGAGATGTGCTTCTTTGACCAGGGAAATAAGACTGGGTTCATGCAAGACTGCATTCACTTCTGTCACTATGCCCTGCAATTGACCTGGAACCACCAAACAAACTACAAAGTCAAAACATGTTCTCCATGTCTGTGAACCCCAAACACATATGAGGATATCTCAAGAAAATGAATCCACACATGGAGGTCCTTGGTGGATTTCCATTGAGCAGTAAGACCAAACACATGGGGAATCCCTGTGTTCATAGGACAACCACCCTAATTCCAAATGTTGAATATACAGAAACAGCAAGAACAAAAATAACATACTTTGTTGACAAACTGTAATAGCAGCTTGAATTGAGTTTCTTCTTTCATCATTAAATCTGTAGAGGCCTCCAAGAGTCAAGAAAAACACCTGCAGACACAGAGACCCACAAATATGGATATACTATCCTGACTAAATTGTAGACCAGGTACAGTAATGCATAGAAAGGAAAATGGCTGCAGTAATTGCCGGATCATTGCTTGTAATAAACCAAGGATGCAAGTACTGTTTCTATACCGGATATGTGGATTGCATACTCCCCAAGAGATGGGCAGCATCAGGATGAAAGCTGGAAAGGTAAATCTTTCGTCCATTTGAATGCTGCCTGACAATCTGCATATTCACAACAAACAATTTATATCTTCTGCACATAGAAAGCTCAATTTCTCTACTGTTTAATTTTGTCTGGTGGTGAAACCATTTTGATGAAACATTTTATGGTTCTGACTGTATTCACTTCTGTCACTATGCCCTGCAATTGAAACCATCAAACAAACTATATAGTCAAAACATCAAAACATTTTCTCCATGTCTGTGAACCCCAAAAACAGCACAGCAAGTAATTCAAGCCTTGAACAATTAGTGATGTAAGCAAACAAAGTACAAAAAGGAAAAAACTTACAGCTATAGCAGTTGCAAGGTTGATGGATTATACTTACTTCCATAGTGCAATGAATCACACGCTGTAACTCCAGGTCAGAAGTTTCTTCAATGTAATCAAATTTCACTTCTATGTTGAAGCCAACAGAGGGATCCACGCACTTAAATGCCTCCTCAAGTGTGCAAAGGGGATCCTCTGTAGTTGCAGTCCATTGACTCACAGTTCCATCCCTGGCCTTCCTGTAAAGACTTCTCTCTGCCTATGCACAAGTGCCAGCAACACAATTTCAGTATCCTGGTACCGCACCCACAAAATTCTTAGTTTTTATCTATACTCAACAAGAGAAGCACATTCATAGGCATGAGAGAATTCATCTGAAACACAACACATTACTCCAAGTCATGAAGCAAGATTGCTCTCCCTAGTGCTGTCCCATTACAATCTTTAGCTGTAGCTTCTAATTAACTCCTGCATCAGTCCTTTGAGATTTGTTCAGAAAACTCCAATACCTTATCAAATCCCTTTTGAGGTCCCATGCCAAGAAACTCCTGCAATGTAATATCTCCAATTTTCCTGGGAACCTGCAAAACACCATGGTCAGACATTTACCAAAAGATTGACACTATAATCCCACCAATTCTCCAGTCCAATTATCAGTCCCCAATTAGTAGCATTAGCTTACAATAATGTGAGGTACAATCTCACATCAGTCATGACTCAAGATAAAAAAACAAAGTATATATGCTTAACCCACTACGAGCAGGAGGGAGAAAAATACCATATCTTCCACAATTATATGAGTATCATGGAAAATGATAGGATGCCCATCCTTTGTCACCTGTTGAATGAAGCCAGTTATGAGAATCACTACACATAAAGTTTAGATTTGCTCATGGAACCATCTCCAGTGCCAAGCGACACACAAAACAAATGTGCTATACAAGGAAATATGTAGGGAGCTTTACCTGGACATCAAATTCAACAAAATCAACTCCATTTCTGACAGCCTCATTGAAAGAAGCAATGGTGTTTTCTCTGATGGAGGGCCGCCTTGTAGCTACTGCCTCTCCCTGACTTGATGTAGCATTGTTTTTCCCACAACCACGATGTCCAATGACCAACACTTTTGGATTAAATACACCCGCTCTTGATCCTGTTCACAAAACACATCATGGATTCAGAAATTCCTAAACCCTAAACCCTTCCCAAGTCCATGAGTGCATTTGAACTATTTTGCTTCTGGTAGGAAAGGCAATTAAAGCAAACCAGGAGTTTCAAAATTTGTAGACATAGAAACTGGGAATCCTGAATTATTAGACGCGTACCTTTCAGTTGGATTTCAAAATCAATCTGTCTGGCCGATGTTGAAGAATCTTCTAAAGAATTTGACACCTGTACTGGAGGTGTTCTAAGCCCCATCGAATCTGCAAAAAAAACAGTTGCGCGTATACAATCACCCGTCAATAAAGCGTCGCGAGCAATGTGAAACTGCTACGAATACGCACACATTGCTTACCACAATAGCACAGCCAGAAATCAGTCATGAAATGCTAAGTACACCAAAAATGCAGAGTCAACAACAACTCGTCTCACTCCCGGATCTCTTCTCCGACAAAAGAAAGCAACAGATAACAGCTGTGGATATGGCATTTTTTCCGACTCTATCGTCCAAGCTACTCCGCAAAGAATCAATAGGTTTCGTCCGGAATTTCAACGGAATGTTGTCATCAGATGCTGCATTCCAACTCTTAAGCCTGCCTGCTCTCGACGAGAGCGCGCTGCAATTGTGTGCGCCGTCGACAAACAAAACAAAATGCAACGAACTTCATACCAGTAGAGTCTTACCAGATTCAAAAGACGACGGCATTCCCGTTCCGATCGCAATCAAGAAACGTAGATTTGCCTTGACGGACCTCGCAACCGTCCTCCCGCTACGACGCCTGCTCAAGCCAGAGGTGCTGGTCCACCTCCTGTCGACGCTGGTGACGGAATCAGGGCACTCTACAAGCGACGACAACCACGACGACGAGAAGCATTAGTCCGCCACATACAAATTCGAAATGCGCGCTCACAAGCCAACGAATCCAATCTTGAATCCAAGGCTACTATTATGATGCTATGCAAAAGTGATTCAATACCGGAAGAAAAGTTTGGCAGAAGAGAGACATGCACAACACAAGAAGAAGATTGATGCACAAACAAAAAAAAACAAAAAACACAAAAAACAACTGGAGAAATTTTCGAATCACAGAGCAGAATCGCGCATAAGCATCAGCATATTATTAATTATTACGTGATCCCCTGCTTAGAATATCCGCTTAGGATCCTTCCAGCCTTGGCTTTTTCTCACTGGATCATTACTGCCTCCTTGACTTGCTTCCATTCTTTCCTGCGCACTGCGGGTCCACCATTGCGTCCTTTGTTACAACTTGCGAGTCGCGACCGGCAATTCATCTTTTTGGCTAACTTTTGATGGCAAAATGCCAAAAAAAATTGTTTTTTGACGGTATCCCTGAAGGAAAGCAAAGAAAGAACTTGCTTTTTGGCTCGATTATGAATTGCAAATGACATACCTGTACCTTCCTACATTTGATGTAATTAGGCACAAAAAAATTCACAAAAGTGTAGCCGAAAAATTTATTGATCTTTCTCGAAATTGTTGAAATTTGAAAAACCATTGGGTTACTATTACAAATGCACAGCACAAGATGTATTTTGTGTATGTAAAACCTCTCTTCTTATTTCTCTTTGTATTTTGAGGGATCTCCCCCAGCAGAAGATCTCTCTTGAGTTATGCGGTGGGGGAGATCCCCTTATATTTCTCTGTTCTCATGTTCCCATGGAAAGATTTTTTGATGGAATGGATCAGGAAAATTCAAAAACACAAGGAAGAAAGGGACAGATCAGGAAAATTAAAAAAAACAAGAAGAAAAGAATGGAGAAAAGAAAAAGAAGAGATTTTTTATTTTTATTTTTTTAAATGTCCATGGAGGTCCCATGTGTGTTTGTTCTCCATTGGTCAGGAATGCCCTTGGGGCTACCACCCACATGCAACCCTCCCTCAGGAGAACCCACTCGAATGGGGACCTCCCTTGCAACTTCATTCTTCAATTGTTGAAATTTTGGAAATTTCAATTTGAAACTTACTACAACCAGCTCTGCCACGAGAGGCTCTGTCCTAAATATTAAGGTATTACATTTAATGTTCTACTATGAACTCAAGTTACATTGGATGAAAGTTTGTTGGCTTTATGAAAGATCATTAAAAAATAAAATCACATTTGTACTAAAAAATAAAGTTTTCTAACCATCTTAGAATTCATTGTATGTGTTAGAAATTGAAATCATAGTTCCATTGTTTTCTTTTTAATCATACAAATCAATATAAAGTTGTGATTAATAATATTGTTTAAAAAAATCCAAGTTTTTCAAACTTGGGTGATGTAGACAATTTTTAACAATGTGCATGAGGTATTATGATGTTTGAAATAAACATCAATATTGAATGGATATAATTTACATGGAAAGATTTTTATTTTTGGTCTCATTTTCATTTTGAAGTTTGAGAAATTGTTGTTTCTTATATTTGTTTTTGTTGCATTTTGGGTTTAGGTTTTCCATGAAAGGTGTGTTGTTATGATGTTTGATGGGTGTACATGTGCATAGAACAATCATTCAATTTTTTTTTGTCTTGATATTGACATTGACGATTGTTTTTTACACGTTCCATGAAAAAAAATGTAAAAATGCAAATTCAAACCACAAAATGCCAACATTTTGGGAATAAATAATTAGGTGGAAAATGTATCATTTACATGCATATTTTCACAAACGTTACACTTTAAATAAATGGAGACATTAATGGTTTTTTGTTATACATTGGAAGTGTGTTTAATAATTTGAATGCAATATAAATTGATTTGTGAAAATATAACCAATATGTTTTTGTTACACCAAATTTGCATGCCTTTCCAAGGACATTTGCCCAAATCTTATATATTAATTCACTACGTCCGTCAGTGTGTTTGTCTGTCTTTTACTTATCTCTTACTTCTTTCGATTCCTGGTCCCTTTTTCTTTGGTACCTTCTTTCTTCTTCTTTCTCATAGTTTTTCTTTCTTTCTGTACGCAGCTTCTTTTTCTCTGACGTCATTTCGCTTTCATTACCTCTTTGGCGTAATCCCATTCGCTCCGTTATTTCCGGATTTCTCTTTTACTTTACACTTCATTCCCCATTTCTTTCCACTTCAATCCGTTTACTTTCCATGCCTTCTTCCCATAGGTGCGTACGGTGAGTACGGAGCTAATCGGATGGCGCCCTGGGTTTTCTTTCTGCCGCGGGAAAAAGGAAAAAAGGAAAAAAACGAGTTAAGTAAAAGATGGACGGGGTTTCGTACAAAAACGCTAATCTTCACCTAACTGCTTCAGTAATAATAATCAATAGCATTCTTGGGCCCTCAAAAACCGTCTGTGCCTTGGAGGCACAGGCTACCACTATATTAATTCACTTAGTCCGTCCGTCTGTCTTTATCTTTATCTTTATCTTACTTTAAGTTACCCTGGGGGGGGAGAGGAATAAAGATGTGATAAAGTGAGCTGGGAAGTTA
>Ga0116227_10003416_pt1 | contig 35291 bp, 20 predicted proteins | sample S1TSphgellanicum_FD_89693 | JGI IMG/M metagenome (GOLD analysis project Ga0116227, IMG submission 89693) | Host-associated microbial communities from peat moss isolated from Minnesota, USA - S1T2_Fb - Sphagnum magellanicum MG | ecosystem: Host-associated > Plants > Peat moss > Unclassified...
CATCAAGCCTTAGCGGACGATGTATTCACATAGTGAAAGAAGAAGAAAAAAAATGTTTTATAAAGCAATATTTTCACCTTATTTTTCTCCTTGTTACTTCGACAAGTTGCAGATGCGAACGAAAGAAAAAAAGAGAAGGAAAAAGGGGAAGAGGAAAGAAGAAAAAAAAAAAAAAAGGGGGGGGGGGGGGGGTGGGGGGGAAGGGGGGACCGATAGAGGTGGAGAAGAGGGGGAGGGTGGTAGGGAAATTGTATTTTAGGGGGTCTATTTTTTTTTTTTGCTTTGGCTTTTTGGAGGGGGTCAAAAAAGAGGGGAGGGAAAAAAAAAACAAAAACAAATTTTTAAGCTGGAAAAAGGAAAAAAGAAAAAGAAAAAGTGACGAAGACTCCGGTGCATCATGTGAAGGCCACCCAAAAGTCCGTTCCACTTTTGAAGTACTAGGTACTTCATTATGGTATAAATACCAACTAGGTACGTACCTAGTTTCAAGTGCACTTCCCTCCCTCCTTTTTTCTCTTCCCTCTACTTATCTAAAAGTAATTATGTACCTACTCCATCTATCCACCCATCAAATCATCCATCCACTAATCCCCCAATTCATCCATCCATCAATCCCTTCATTCTTCCACCCAATCAATTCATCCATCCCTTCATTCTTCCACCCATCAATTTGTCCATCAATCCCCAATTCATCCATCAACCCACCCACCCACCCACCCACAATCCATCCATCCATCCATCCCTTCATTCTTCCACCCAATCAATTTGTCCATCCATCCATCAATCCCCAATTCATCCATCAACCCACCCACCCAACATCCATTCATCCATCCCTCCCTTCATTCTTGCACCCAATCAATTCATCCATCCATTCATCAATCCATCCCCGAATATCTATTCACTCATCCATCCATCAAAATTGCTTATCAACATATGTTATGTGTGTATCTTTTTATATTTTATGCATACGTACATATCTATTTATCTATCTATCAAGCTATCTATGGATCTATCTTGAGGGCATATTTTTATTCATATCTCATTCTCAAGTGAATTAGGGCCATTTCTTTTTCACAAAAATCCTTTATACATGTTGAAATCACATTTTTCAAGTCAAAAATATACAAAAAATCTCCCCAAAAAAAAAAAAAAAAAAACATTTATGACTCTATGTTTTTTAAGTATGTTATTACCCATCTATCAACATATGTATCAATATCTCTCTTTATTTTAGAATGTGTTACCCATTTATTTATGATTGTTTGTATCTATTATGACTAGGGAGGAAATTTGTGTGGGTATGCATTTATGTTATGTATGTGTGTGTGTGTGTGTGTGTGTGTATGCATGGGGGAATTAGGAGCAAGTCCAAGATTTTTGTAACTTGGGCTTTTGTGGTTTTTGCCAATTTGGACTTATTATCATGATTAGATGTTTTGCAATGCACAATATGGCATGGTGGGTGGTCATACATAATCATCAATAAGAAAGAAAAAATTGTTTTGTTTATGTAACACTCTTTTCTTTGTGTAAATTTATCATTGCCCATGAGATGACAGGAAAAAAAAAAGTTTACTGTAGCCTAAGGTTAGTTTCCACATTGACAAAACCAATAATGATTTATTTTCAAAAAATTGAATTCATTTTTTTAATTTGAAATTATTACTATTATCATCATCTACTATAATATTGTGATATGAGTAGTGAAATTATTCAGAGTGTATATAGTCTATATGATAATTACAATGATTTTTTCAACATTCCAACTTCATATTTTTCACAAAATTTCATTTCATTATTTAGAGCATCTCCAACAATGCTCAATATGTGATCTTGCACTAGAAATGGTGGATGAGGTTCATCAGTCAAATCTAGTGAATTCCCTAAAACCCCTGAAAGTCCCCACCACAAGCTTTCAGAGCCCTGGAGGCGCCCTGGACCAGTCTAATGAACACCAGTCAAATCGTATTTATTGACTGCTCCCTGTCTCTGATTGGGTAGATGGTTTGAATGGTCCAAGTGGGTTGCTATAAGGCACTAGCAGTCTCCCACCTACTTGCAATCCCACCAGTATCAGTTTTATGGGTGGGGTTGGAAAAAAAAAGTTAGTACCTAGAACGTGGATGTGAGAAACATGTTTGCAGGGTAACACTTATGGGTGGGGTTGGAAAAAAAAGTTAGTACCTAGAACGTGGACGTGAGAAACATGTTTGCAGGGTAACACATACTGAGGGAGGACTCGAGGAGCGTTGGTGGAGATGGACTTAAGGGAAGAAATTTGTACCTATTGTATAGGAACAATTGGAATTTGACTAGCTTTGTGTCTTATTGCATTAGCAAAGTGAACTTTTTGTGATGCAAACACGCAAAGGTGAGGTCATAAGCATTGACCTAAGAACCCTTTAAGTTCGTTACGCTATTTAAGGCATACTCTTCTTAGGACCAACATATCCTTATTTCCTTCTTGTGTGCCAACATTTGCATCACACGCAAAGGTGGGTCATAAGCATTGACCTAAGAACCCTTAAGTTCGTTACACTATTTAAGGCATGCTCTTCTTAGGACCGCATATCCTTATTTCCTTCTCTTGTGCCAACATTTACAATGTCAAACACGGCAAGGTTAGTCATAAACTTCCCACTTGAGTTGGGTGTACTCATCTCCTACTCTTGGATGAAATTGGACGAAATTGACTCTTAAGATGGGTATGTTCTTCTTAGAATAATGCATCATCCTTCATAACATGGAAGAAGGTCCCTTACTATTGGATGATATTAATGTGTTGTACAATGCGCCCACACAACTCTAGTCCTCCTTAGGTTAGGCATGGGAATTGATGGGTGTGAAATTTCTATGCTCCAAAAAGCATGGAACATCATCATTTATATAGAAAATTGAATTATTTGTGCAACATATATCTAGTTAACCATATGTATGCTCATTTTTTTGTGGTGGAATAAAAAATGTTGTAGTTTTTACCCTACCAATCAATGGGGTCCATTTGTCAAGAGAACAAAATTTGTTGTTGCACCCCTTCCCCACCACCCATCAAGAACAATGAATGCATTGGGCCACCTATCTTGAAAGTCATGACATGTGTACCCATGTAACTTGTATGTTACAAAATTGAATAGGTTACCTTATCATGAGCAATAACATTTTTTTGTCATTCACAATTGAAACATTGCTTTCAATGTATTTATGACATTTTTTCCTTGCTAGAATGGAATGTTGTGTTTTAAGATTTTAATTGTTTAAAGTTTTATCATAGTATCCAAATAAATGACATTTCATACGAATTTTTGCACAAATTTGTGAGATTGCTTATTTTGGAAGGTTTACTCAATGACCAATGCCAAACTCCAAATATCCATACATTTAACCATAGTTAAAGAATTTAAGTTTGGATGGAAAATTATTGAATTTCAATTGTGAATGTTGGTAGGATTTTGTTGTTGATGTCATGTGCAAGTTGCATTCATAAGAAAATGGAATTGATATTAGTCAAACACCAATTTCAATCCAATATGGCAAATCATGGGCCCAAAACCTTATGTGATTTCTTAATCTTAATCCCAATAAACATTAAAACAATAGTTGTGTTTGGACTCCTCAAATATTTTGCAATAAGTATGCAAGAAATAAATTATTGTAGAATAATAGATTTTGAATATGTTGCACATAATCCATTTATCCCATTATAATCATGATTGACATTTTATCATTCATGATTGTAATGGTGGGGTCGTTGTGATAAAGACATCATGTTGATATTAGTGTGATGTGCATGACAAGTTTCATGATAATGCATAAACTACATGATAATTATTATTAATGTTTAGATTAATGTGTCAACTATCCATAACCATTTTCATCCATAAGAACTCCTTTAACTTTTTATCCTTCACATGGCCCACCTCACAATGAAAAGCATGTCTTCTTGGAATAATGTCCAAAAGGATTATGAAAGTTCAAAAGTGTCATGACTTCAAAGAAAAGGAAAAGAAATAAAAACATTAAAATTTCACACCAAAAAAAATCTTTTCACATTATGAATGTCGGTTCCATTTTAAAAGATGTGTTGTGTCGGACCTTGAAAGGTCAATCATTTGAAACCCAATGGACATTTAGGTGTAGTTGACCAAATGTTGTAATAGAGCCCTATAAAATATAATAGTAAATAATTTGAATAAGCATGTGTGAAACAAGTCATGGTAATGAAAAAATATTCAAAAATAAAAATGTTAAAACCAATGTCAAAAAACACTAGATGCCAATTACCCCCGCTTTGCACCCAATGGGTTTAATTTATCACATTATTAGAAACAACAATTTGCAACCAAATTGTTTTTCTTTTAAACTCAATACCCAAAAAAGTCAACATGACAAATTGTAACAAGGGCTAAGTTGCATTTTTGGGGCCACTTTACCAACCTAGTGACATTGTGAAATTTGATCTAAATTTTTTTAAGGTGACCAAATTTGATTGTGGTCACTTGGGTCCTTAATAGGTAGACATAATGTTCAAACTAGGCAACAATAGCCAACTAAATGTGATATGGACCGTTTGAAGGTGAATATATTTTATTTGTGTGGTCATTTGATTTTGGGTGGTCAAAGTTCAACTATGCTTGACAAGGCAAAAATAATTAACCAAATGTGATATGGGCCATCCAAGGGTGGCCATATTTGATCGTGGCCATTCCAAAAAAAGTTTAAGTGATTGAGAAGTTGGACTAGGCTAAACATGATGATAATAGCCAACTAAATGTGATATGGGTTGTCCAAGGGCGACTAGATTGTGACCATTCAAAGAAAATTGGATGTCAAAATTGGACTAAGTTAAACAAGGTGACAATAATCAATTAAATACGATATGGGCCATCTAAAGGCAACCATATTAGATCATGGCCATTCAATTTTAGTTTTTTGGGTAGCAATAGTTGGCCCATCTAAAGGTAACTAGATTTTATTGTGGCCATTCAAGAAAAAAAATTGGGTGGTTGCAATTGGACTAGGATTGGACATGGCAACAGCCAATTGGATGCACCATGAAAAATCTTGTCCATTCCAACCCTATGTTTGCAACTAATGTCCAAACCAACCTATTTTGTAATTACACATGTTAGTCTTATGTGTCACCTTAGTTCCAAGTTTGTGCATTTGCATATGCATATTATAATAGGGGTGAAACTTGATTTAAGTCATAATTACGATTACAAATTGTACATTTGTATTGTATGTTTGGTTGAAAATGTAGATGAAAAGTGAGCACATGTCATTCACTATTGATGGCATCCATTGATGAATAATAACTTAGTTGTTTTTCCAATTATAGTAATATATTTTAGCGATTGTACAAAGATGACCATCCAAACATGGCATGCACACATCTTTTCATATTGGAACCAACTATTAAATGCATTACCATCCATGGGAGTTAAAATCATGTTCTCCCAATATCTACATTTGATGTGACATATTATATATGAGACAAAAAACTATCACAAAGAAGTCAAATGAATTGAATGACAATGTACAAATTTTAAAGTTTGCAAATCAAGCATTTCATTATAACTATTAAGGAATTCCAAATAGTGTTGATGAAATGGTCAAGTTTCAATGTCATGAAATTAAAAAGGAATTTAACAAATCACATTGTTTGACAAGTTGCAGCCAACATCTCCATCATCATTCTCACATTGCCACACAAAACTTTAGCAACTATGAGTATTTTTTCACACCTACCAATGTCTTGTTGTTATTAAAAATCTGAAAATTTCAACAAAGTTTCAAGCTTAAATACAACACCATGTGTGCAATCACCATATGTGTTCACCCCAACTCATCAACTTTTAAGCTTTCTATGAAAAACAACCATCCACCAAGGTGTTTTGGGCTCCCTCCAAAAAACCACCTACTGAACTTGTGATGGCACAACAAAGAGTTTAGGTCCATTCATGATTAGGCTACCAAAAGGAATGACCCGCTTTTTAAAAGCTCCAAAGTTCAACTTTGGATTTTTGATACATCATGTTAAATTAATTTTTAAAATTTTGAATAGTTTGGATATTATGTAACTGTCATTTTGAGTCCTTATGACTAATTATTTAAGGTGTTTCAATTGCACTTTTAAAAAAACAATTTAAAGGAATGCATAAAATCATGTAATTGATTTGGAACCTTTTATCCAACAAAAGCATGTTTCCCTCTATGCAAACATGTGTTTGTTGGGTAAACTTGATGAAAACTAAAGCATATATGAAAATTTCAAAGTCTTAAAGTTTAAAAGGAAATGATTGCAAGTGAAAGGATTGTCTTTAAAACCATTTGGCTAGTTGTTTATATTCATTAGCCTTTAAACTTTTAACTTTAAGTATGGTTCACATGTTTAGGAAACAATTATGTCAAAAAACATGTTCAGTTGTCCAAAAAAACTCATTTTGGCATTTTTAACATTTTTGCTTGTAAACCCAAAATATTGATGCACAATCATGTACACATGTGAAAAATCATCACCATCATATGAATTATCTTATCCTAGACTATTTAATTTATCTCACTTAAATTTGTTCCAACATGTGAATGTTACTTGTAAAAGGTAGCCCTAAAAAATCACAATTTCTTTTTCTCTTTTTTTGAACCCCAATTGTGAATGGACCCATTCATCAAATTCTTGCAACATGTCTCAAAAAAATTTGAATAAAAAATCAAAATTATTCTATTTGTAAATGAGGTTGCTTCTATTATTAATGCCATTATTCACTAATTGACAACACCCATTCAAATATGTGTGTAAAATGCATTAAACTAGTTTTATAAGTTTTCTTGCATTTGTGTGTGAATTGCCATGTCTCAACCACCTCCTCATGTTTTAGTTTTGGATTGTAAAATATAATACACTATATAACTGGTAGTTGTTTATTAACCTAACACACTAGAAATATTTAGAATTGTTGTGGTGTCCTAACCAATAATAGTTTGTCCATGCTAAACACGGTCGGGATTTCTATTATAATTAAAGGTGAAAATCCTTTAAGGTGTACCACATAGGACGAAAAGGGCCTAATCTTTACTATAGTCCTTTTTTACCTTATATTTTGATCCCCATAAAAAATAATGAATCAAAAGTTGTCAAAATTTTCAAAAGGACTATATTTTAAACAATTATAATTATAGATTCCATCACAATCATCCATAGATGTGTCTTTACATGGTAAAAAAAATATAGGTAAAAAAATTTGCAACCCTAAACTATATGGTAATTCCCAATTTGAATCATGAATTGAATTGTTTTATTGTTGATCCATGCAAATAACATCATCACCATGTTGCCAAGTGTGTAAGGTGCATATCGGTATTCCCAAATTTTGTAACATAGGTTCAACTTTATGCTTTGATTGAATCACATCAAGTTTTAGACTTGAAAACCAAACATATAATAGGCAAACCAAAAAACATGGGGTGTTTTCTTATGATGAATTGAATTAAACATTGCTTGTGTATTTGAAGTAATCACCACAAGTTGAACAAGAACCATTTAACCACCTGAGCAACTTAAAGCCTGGCTTGACAAATGGGCATTAATGTAATGATTCATGTACACATGGTGGAATCTTGGACTTAGATCTAAAGCATATGTGCAACATGTCAATTTAATGATTTTGCATGTAGTTGTTACCTAGTTAACATAACCTCAAAATGCCATGATTAGCTTAAGTTATTGCATTTGTTTCAATCATCTTTAACACCAACATGTGTGTTGTTCCATGTATTATAAAATTCTAGATCAATTGATAGTTAAAATTTCTTCTTAATTTTTGCTTAATTTTTTAATAATTCAAATGTTATGTTTACTTAATTTATAAATAAACAATGAAAGATGTTGTCTTAAGGATTCATTCAAGCAAATGAATATGAAGTTTTCACAATCAACACACATCAAACCCCGCAAGGAAAATCAACCATCAATTGATTGATTCTTGAATATTTATAGAAAACACAACACTTATTATTTAATAAAAATAAACCCACAACCATGTTTTACCAAAGATGTTTTTTTGACGATTTTATAGGGATCCCTTAAACAACACACTTGGGTTTCACACCATTGCACATTAGAACTGACAATCAATTGAGAAATTGATGGAAAAAATGAATTTGTTTTTGTGTAAATTAAGTTCCATTTAAATGAAAATATTGAATGACATTGCATGCATCTTGGATTTAATTGAATTCATAATTGGATTTAGATTTATTTGAAATGAATTCAAATTAAAATCCAATTCAATTCAATTCAAATTAAGATATAATTGAAATGAATTCAAATTAAGATCCAATTGAATTGATTTCAAATTCAATTGAAAAGAAATGGGATGTGAATTGGTGGAGGAGGTGTTGAATATGGCACATTGGAAAGTTTTTAAATTTTTTTAAAAATAAAGAACCAAAAAGGTTCCTTTTCATGCCTTTTAATTTGGGAACATGCTAAACATTACTGGAATTTGGTAATATTAAATATTATGTGACCCTATAATCATCCTACCTAAACCAACCATGATGAAATATTGTTACTAGAATTTTCATGTTTATAGTGTAGCCATAAGTAGGACTAAATTTAATAGAACAATGATTGAAAAAAATTCAAAATAGTGAACATGTGTTTGGGTTTATGTGCATGGCACTAGCCTCCTAGGTTTATCAAATGGCATTAGTTTTTAAAAACATGTCAATTCTCAGTTTTGCAATGAAATGCAAACTTAGGGTACATTTTTTAACTCCCACAAAGAAAGAAGGTGTGAGAGTTTCAAGATGTCAAACTAACAAACAACTTGAATTCAAGGTAAAATCAATATGTATTAATAATAAAAAAGGTGGTTAATACAAATTGGAACCAAAATAGTGGACAAACAAACCATAAACAACTCACTCACAAGACACAACACAACCCAAACTTGGGAGGAGTTCACCACTCTTTCCAAATATAGTATATATTATGTGATTCATAATGGGAATTACATCAAAATGATAATTACATCACAAAAATTTCCAATTTTGCCAAGTTATAACAAGGTTCATAATTTTGTGGGTTCATAATTATTGCATACAAATTCCAATTCGGGACCTTTTAGGAAAAACTTGAAAGTTGTAACCTTTGAAAAGAACTTTCCAACACCATATTGCACATTCCATTGGGAGTTTATTTAAACCTTGTCTTTCAAAATTTTGTGGTCAAGCTTCAAGTCAATTTGACTCTGCAACCATTCTTTTGGCCATAAGTAATCTTTCAAATTTTAGGTAGTTACCTTCCTACCATCTTAATGGATAGCTGGAAATTATACCAATTTTTATTTTTATTTATTGTACTTTCATGAATTTGTGTTGGAAGGCAATGTTGCCTTCCACGTGGTAATCCTCAAAGAAAGTTTTACCCAACAACCTTCATCCAAGTTCTATTTCTTGGGTTCGTAGGTTTACAATCTTACATCATGTTTTTTGTTAGTTTTGCATAATGTGTTTAAGTGTTTAATAGGTATAATTGTAATTGTAAATTTTTTTTAACATCTTAAAAGAATAATTATAGTGTTTTAGTTTGTGACATTCCATTAGTAATTTGATCATGTATATTAATTGATCATGTTATTTAAGAACTTGTGATGTTTAGGTTTGTAAAATTATTCACCTTGTGATCATCTTCAAATTTGTGATATTCCAATAGTAGTCGAACTTAAAGTTTTTATGACATATTTGAATTTTTCAAACATTTCAACTTATGATCTTGTGTTTGGGTTTATGATTCTTGTCTATGTAGTTATACACAACTAAAATTGTCATATTGTTGCAAATTTATTCAATTGTTTAAATTTGTGTTTTTAGTTTAAACTTTATGCTTTCAATTAAGGGTCAAATTTGAGGGTTAGGGTTTTACTTGAGTTTAGAGTTAAAATTTTAAATTATAGTTTAAGGCTTTAATTTCAATTTAATTTTAAAATCTAAAAATTAAAGGTTTTAGTCATGGTTTTAGGTTTTTCTTTAGGCTTTTTATTTCAATGTTAATTTTGTGTATAGGGTTTGGTTTTGAATTTCATAGTGTTGAACAGATAAATGTTGGTATGGATTTTTGGGTTTTAATTCATAATTAATATTTTTAATTAAAGGTTTATATTTTTAATTTTCAAATTTAATTCACAATTTAAGTTTCAACCTTAACTCAAATTGTTTATGTTTCAAATTAAGATTTCATTTAAACTTTAAATGTTTAACAATTGGGTTTAAGAATCCAATTGAAGGTTTAAATTTCAATTTTAGTTTCAATTAGACTATTAAGTTAGACTTTCAATGTTTTTTTTAAAGAGCTTTTGTTGTTCAATTTTGAAGTTTTTCACTAAAAGTTTACAGTAATAATATTGGATATAAGTATTTGATTTTTAAAATATATATAGATATAATTATATTATATTCAACATAGTTCATGACATTATGTTATACAATCTAAATAATACAGTTAATTACATGATTCCAAATTCTAAATCATTGAAAGTTGGCTTGCAAAAAAAAATAATCTTCAATTTACTATAAGTCATGATTAGTTATTTGATGTAATGTCATATTTACTTTAATTTTCAAATTTTTCATTAACATTCTATGGCATCATGTTGCATTTGGAGGATTATTTAAATCTCATTACATTGTGAAACATTTGAATTTTGAATTTATTAATGTATGGTGATAATAATTTTGAACATGTTGACATAATTATATTTCAAATTCATGAAATAATATTCAATATGATAATCACAACAATATTACATTGATAGAATTTTTAAAACTCAACAATGAAGAAAAAATATTTTGTGTAGTAAATGAAAAAGATGTAAGTATAATGTTTAATTAAAATTCTGTTAGAAATAGCATAAATAATCATAAATAATTCATAAACTAATTTGCATTAATGTTTCTTTGTAAACATTAATATTTGATTCTAAATTTAACTCACAAATTCAATTGTGTCTCAAATAGTTTCAATTTAATGGGGAGATAAATGATAATATGGTAATAATTTTTATGGAGAAAAATGAAATGTTTTGGTAGATTTTAAACAAGATGTTGTAAGCTAGAGGCACTTAATAATGTTAATGCATCCCAAAATTGCTCCCTTTTGGGAATGTGAGACTATATAATGAATGGTTTAAGAATGTTGTAAAAGTCACACAATATGGCTAAGGTTATGATTTTTTTTAAAAATCCCCTTGTTTATGTTGATTTAAATTGTAATTTTAAGATGACAAACTATCTATTTAAGGTGCCTTAGTATGTGGTTTAAAGATATGTAATTGAATTGATAAAGGTTAATTTTTCCTCTTCCCAAAATGCTCTTCAAATCCCACACATTTAAAATCTCAATTTGAGCACATGTGGGTTCAATTTTAGGATCCTTATTTGACCATATTAATTAAGATTTGTCTTTTGAAAATATTAGAATCTTTGTTGGATCACATTAATCCTTCATTTGAAGATTTTGGGGTATCATAGGTTCAACATTCAAAAGGGAGAATATTCACTATTTATGAATCCCTTAGGATTTTAATTTATTTAATTCAAAAATTCACAATTAATTGAAAATAAATCCAAAAATTTAATTTCAACTTGGGTGGAGTTTCAAATTTTCTTTTTTTTTATAAATAAATGTATAAATAAAATTTAAATATGATTTACTTAGATTATTTATTCTAACAACTCTAAGGGCCTTTACTTTAATGCCTAGAAAATCATAATCTATTCCACAATCTAATTCAAATGAACTTTTTATTAATTTCACATACTTCATGTAATGGTAAATATTTTTAAATTGAATGTTATTTCAAATTTACAATATAATTGTTAAACCATTATTTTATTTTGTTTCCAATTCAAATGGAATAGAAACAAAATTCCTAAAAAATATAATTTAATCAAGACATCCTTGGAAATTATGATACAAAAATTTCAACCAAAAACATACAGAGAAATATATTTAAATAACATTCCATTTTTAGAACTAAAATACACCATTAACTTTATAATATATGTTTCATCATGTATTTATCCATGTAATAGAAAATTATTAGTTCACGTAAGGTATAAAAATATTCTTTCATAACAAACTAATTTGAACCCATGGTCAAGGAAAAATATATGGGTTAATCCCATGTTATATAAGGTAAATTCAAATATTTTATAATTAAATATAATTCTTATTTTCTTTATAAACTGCAAATATTATCGTGGCATTTGCATTAGGTCCTACCTTCATTATTTATATATATATATATGATTTAAAAATTAAAAAAATTAAAGGAATAAAATATATTTTATTTTATGATCACGAATGAAATCTTTTAAGGTTCCCAAACTAAGGCAAAATCCCTCCCCCTCCCCACACCCCCATCCCCCCTTTTGTTTCCCCCACGGGTTCCCATATGTTTAACACATTTTGTACATTAATATTATAACCCTTATCTAAATATAAATAGGTTTTAAAATAAAGGGGCTAGGATAAAGTAAATTGGTCAATTTGTGATGTAACCAAATCTATACGTATATATTTGTAGCTAACCACTTGAAGCATGTGTAAAACATTTGATTATAACATTTTACACTTTTATTATCTCTTTTTGGGTATATATAGCCAAGAAAAAAAAATTGGCCATAAGGAGAATAAGAAATGGAGTTGGGTGAAAGAAACATGGAACATGGGAATAAATTAAATAAATGTAAAAAATTATGAAGAAAAAAGAGGCCTTCCATGCAAACCCTAGTGATGGAAAAACAATTTCCATGATGGCACTTCAACAAAGTGCCAATTTCCTAAGGTATTCATCAATTAATCTTATTATTTTCCTTGAGGAAAATTTAGAAACTATGTTAACCAACAATAATTGTTAATGTCTTCGTGCATGTATGTGTATTTCTTTCTATGTATGGGTTTTTGTTAAAAGAAGCAACTTCAATTCATTTGTGATAAAGATAAAGACAAAATGTGGCATCAATAGAAAAGCAAAATAGTAGTAACGGAAAGGAATTGTAAGAATAAATTGACCATTGGTGAATACGACATCAATTCTAAAACCCAAGCTTTGATATTTAAAATTGTCACAATAATTGTAGAAAACTAAATGAAACATTTAAAACTTGTTTAAATGTTCATACATTTAAACAAATTGAACAACATTTTTAAGCATTTGGTGTTTTTATAGCATATCCAAATGTTGTTGATGAAGAGTTTGAAAGGCAAATTTGCATTTCAATTTAACCCCAATGTTGTGTGAAATTTTAATTAAAATTCATGTTGGAAGACTTATGCATGACCAATTCACTTATGATATCTCCAGGTGTTGTCATCAACAACCTTCTTTAATTCACATAACATTTTGCTATTGACACTTGAAAAATTAAAAAAAATAAAATTGGACAGACACCCATTTATTATGAGTGCACTTTGCTTACCTAGATAGGCCCCCCACTAGCTTAAAATGAGAGTACTATAATTGCAGAGCATGCAATTACTATATAATTGCATATGGTGGGTGCTTTCAAGGTCTCGTCGCTTCAGTAAATCACTTGAACCCCAATACATTTTTGGTGCCATGAAACTAGACTAGTGAGCTATTACGCTTTCTTTAAAGGATGGTTGCTTTCGAACCCACCTCCTGGTTGTCATTGTTTAGTTACTTCCTTTTCCACTAAGTAATTGCTTAAAGACCTTTAAAGTATTAATGACATCAAAAAAATGAATGTACCATAGGTACCCTTTTTCGACTGCCAGCACGATCAATTATTGTAGATGATTGATCACTTTGCGCCTAGCCATAAGATATATCATGTAAGATAATAAAGCAATCCATACATATGATCATTTACAATATATTTAATTTTACCTTGTTGAAGATGGTTTTAATATGTATTCTTATAATCACGTGTTTCCTTCACTTTAATTTAATGTTCATTCCTTAATGATCATTTTCAAATGTCTTAACAAAATGCCACATTTCATTTTAACTATCAAGAAATTAAAGACTTGTGTGAACAATTAAATTCATACATCTTACATATTTCAATTATATTACGAGGACAAAGATTAACTTGTAAGTGATTGGTGTTAGTTTCCAAATTTCATTGATAGTGATGCATCAAATTATTATATTGTTCTAGAATTTCCCAAAGCTTGGATAATTGAAATTATCACAACAATTTCATGAGACTAGATGAAACAATTAAAAATTTGTTTTAAAAAATTTATATTGTGAAAAATAACATAAAATAGGCATTGAATGTATTTTCTTAAAAGTTATAACATTTTTTTCCCCTAGCCATCTACATGGACATGGAAAAAAAGAGTAAGAGTTTCCTTGGGTGGTACCACCAAGAATTGTCACACCTTGATTTTCTTAGACCCATCGAATTTTGAAAAATCATAGGAAACACTTAAATAAATATTTTCATAATTTTTTTAATGATTACATTTATTAGGTTCCATAGATTTTGAAATTTCAATGATATTAGGAATATTGTGTATTTTGATGTTTCTAATCATTGCATCGAGAAAAAGTTTTAGGAATGTAACATTGTTTTTTTCTTTCAACTTGTTGGTTAATAACACAAATTTGAAACATAATTTGAAAATTTTCTTAGGAATTTTTTTCCTAAGGTAAGTTGGAAGTTGTTCCATTTTTAGGTTTTTATATAAAATTAACTGAATAAGTATATGAATTTTCAAAGTTAATGTTATCAATTTATGAAGGGGCCATTTTAATTAAAAATAAAAAATTTTAACAATTAAAATCATTTAAATTCCAAAATAAATTTCAAGCCATATATTAGTGCATGCAATTGATAAACATGAAAAAAAATTATAGTTGTGAAAACATTTAAACTAAAGGTCCTAGCAAATTGATTTGGTTGTTTTTTGTTCCTTTTTCATTCCTTGAGGTGGTGCCTAATGGTACCACCCAAGGATACTTTCACCCAAAACATGTGTTTTGAAAAAAATTTGAAATAATAATTATTTTGAATAATAATTTTATAAACACATAAATACATATGGAATATTTGAAACCATAAACTTCGGATAAATCTAAAAATCATCAAATACATTTAAATAATTTTGAAATGACCTAATTAATTAAATATTAATTCTTGACCATTTGTTTATTATATATTATATTTTCCGTAAATTTCTTTTACCATTAATTATACATGATAAAAACCTTCTTTTTTACTTAATAAGGTGGATGGTTACCATGTGGGTGTGGTGGAAACAAGGATGACATCTTTGCTCTTTGGTTGATGATTTCAACTAACTACACAATGAACATTCATCTATGTTAAGTAATTTTTTTTCATAAAAGAGTGACGAAAACCCAGCCAATGTTTTATGTTCATATGGCTACATTTGTTTTCATGGTATAACTAAAGGGGCCATTGAATAAACAAAATCTAAAAATGGTGGAAGGAAAAAATTTCAATGTTTAAGTTTTAAAGGCTATTGAAATCAATGCAATATAGATTAGGTGCCAATAAATGTTGTGCAAAGCAATGGCAAAGTTGAAACAAACACAAGCAAGGCCTTTAAAACAATCCACCAAACCAAAAAATGCTACAAGTTCATTGCATGTTGCATGCCCCAACCATTATCCATTGTTAAGGAGTAGAACACACATGGCATTTTGGGAAGATAAAGCTTGCCAATGCCTCCCATAAATACCAAGCTAGAGATAATGAACTTTACATTGAAAAGTACTATATACAAAATGAATTCAATTGTAGTTGCAATGACCTTGTCCTCTTGATATGCAATATATGTTGGAAATTGACATGACCTTAAGTAATATTAAAAAAAAAACAACATACCATGAACATATGTAACTTCAACTTTGTTTACACAAATCATAATATCATATGTTGTTAGTCTCAGCACCCAATTATGTTGAAACAATTATTTTTGGGGTGTTAAGGTGTTTTGACACCTCAACTTTTGTCTTCCAAGTTTTAGTACAAAGAATGTAGTTTTTTTTTGCAATATCCAAAAATAAGGAAAAAGATCACGAGGGTTTGAGGTCAAGAATGAACAAAGAATGTAAAATACATTTTTTCATTATTAGGCAATGTCAATGCATGATTATTTTCAAATTTTAAACATATCAAAAGAAAATTCCCAATTTTTTCAACACATAAATTTTCAATTAATATTTGTTGAATTTGACATCAAGATTGGGTATGTTGGAAGGTGTTCACAATGTTAGGTTGAAAAACAACTAGAAGTAATCATTCCCATCCAACAAGAGCCAAAAGGATAGTCCCATTTAACCTTTGGTTAAATGGTCATTTTTTTTAAAAACCAATATAACAACTCGAATAAACAAAGTTAGATAAGTAATCCATGTAAAAATATTTATCCACAAATAGATGAATGCAATTTCATATTTTGTAAAAAAAAAATTGATTTGCCATTGTCCATCATAAACTTTGGCACTTGTGTCAAATTGCACCAAAACCTATAATTTGAAACATAACTCATAAGACCAAATTGAAACCCAAACCAAAGATTTTTATAATAAATGTGAAACATTGGTATCCCAACATGAAATGACATCAAAGAGAATTTACCTTGTAATGGAGAAAGCCAATGCAATAACTATTTGACAAATACCACATAAAAACAAAAACATTGTTTTACTAGGTGAAAGCACACTATAGTTGTCAAAGATTGTTGTCACAAATATTACTTTTTGAAACTATGTGTTTTTAAACTTCTACCAAACTAATATTAAAAAGGTTTTTTGCAAATGGTGCTTGGAATAAGGTAGTTCAAAACCCATAGAATAAGGTTGTTTTTAAAAAATTCACTTTGAAATTGATATTAAATGATTGAAAAATATATTAGTAAGAAAATTGTACTCATCATGATATATTGCAAAATGCAAATATATTTCAAAAATCATTCAAATGATAACCAAACTTAATGAAATACTCAATCATATATATTACATATGGGTTCATTGTCCCATTTCAATTCTATATGGAGAGTTCCATTCATGTGATTTCATGAAAAAATTTGGATGAGGTTTTTCATTCAAACAAACATAAATGTGTGACTACATAAAAGTTTATTGAAAAAACACTATCATTTGAAAGGTAACAAGAATTGTATTAGAGACTTTGTGTCAAAAATCCATTTCATGTGTTTATCAAAACACTAGATGAAATGAAAAAAAATCTACCCCGAAAATAATATAAAATGTAAAATAAAATAAATGTAAAAAAAAAACATTTTCTTGCTTGAATTGTACCATGTAATGTGTTTTCACCCTACTACAAGACTTAACTTGCCTTTGTTACCATCACAATTTCATCAAATGATATGTGCCAAACATATTTCATAAGAATTTTGATATCACATGTGTGGAAACTTCAAATCTCTTAAACTTTCTAAGATCAAAAGAAAGTTATAATATCAATAAGGATAATTCCAATCTAGAAACTTATAGTGCATGGCTACATATAAGACACCATGATGTAATGAGTTTGTTCACTTTCTATCATTTATTGAAAACCACATCCAAATCATAGCTTTTGGCCACAGTCGCAATGCATCATGGGTATGTGTTGTATAATGGGAATTCAATTTTACTAAACCTTATATTCAACCCATAATTTTAAACAACACAATTGAAATGGAAGGACTTATTTACACCACATCATCCAATGAAAGATCCACTTGCACAAATGTTTAATAAACAGGCTACCTTTTTTGTAAAAATTAGGTTGATTATGAAAATACATTTGATTAAGAAGTTAGTTGTAAAGTTGAATATCAATGATAAGATACGTGGATTGGAAACCAAAGGTGCAAACCACAAATAATGTGGATTGGTATAATAAACAATTAATATTTTTTAAAAAATGGTTCCAATGGTTCTAGTTTGGTTTTTATTAACCAAAACTAACATTGGTGGTTCCAACCCAACAAATTGGAACAAGGTAATTCACCCAATAATATGTTGTTTTTAATGAGGTAATACCCAAGGATGCCATTAATTATGTGTCATGTCGTTTTCATCACACATATTTCATAGAAGCAACACAAGTTTGCGCAACTTCTAGTTGTAAAACCCTAAAGTTACATAAATTTTAAAATGGGGCACCTAGCTGATTTTTTTCAAGTGGATGAATGATGAAGGGGAATGACATTATAAATGCTCATTTTTTAATATATAGGTTCATATGTATTTGTTTATTTGTTTGTGGAAATTTTATTTTATGCTCCCAAAAAAAATGATGTTAATGATTCTAAATATGAATCTATTTTTCCAAGTTGGAGTTGTTTAAGGAGTGTTATATATTGTAATAGTCTTTTTTGTGTGAAATTTGTATTGTTGCAAAAGTTTTGAATTTTTTGGTTGAAAATTCAATATTTTTTGGAAAACAACTGCCACAGTTTGATTTTTTAAAACCCCCTAAAAACCTACAAATTTATATTTGTGGTTAAAAAGTAGGCACCTACAAATACATAGGGATATTTTTTTTCCTTTCATATTTTGTTAGAACCAAAGTTCAATAAAGTGGATTTTTGACAATCATCACATCAATTACATCACAAAATTGAAAAATAATTTTTTTTTTGTAAGCAATTATCTTGATAATATAACCCATTAAACAAAACCATATTATGACATAACAAACAAGGAGGAAAGGTGATTGCATCTAATGCACCTTCACAATGTTAAGTTGTCAACTTGAAATTGAATTATTATGTTCAAAATGTAAGAACTACCCAACATTAGTTAGAACCTAAGAAGTTCGATGGGGTTTGAATGTTCAAAGGGTAAGAACAATAGTTAAATTAAACAATTTTGGATCTTTTTAATGAAATTATTTATCATTTTTTTTGAATAATTTTGTTTGGCTTTGATATCCTTTCCTAGCTAGCATAAAAATGATAAAATTTTAGAAAGAATATAAAATATAACTTGATGAAGAACAAAAGAAAATAAAATCACACCTTATAATAATGTTATATATATATCACATACAACATACCACATATATTTTACATTGAATTAGATGAAATCACATAGTTTATTTCACACATGTTGTGAGCCATTAAAGTTTTTTTGGGGAAAATTTTGCATGTTTTTACTTGAAAAATATGATTGCCACACATTCAAATGATTTTTGTGAAGGAAATGGCCTTAAATCGTCATATTTCAAAAAAAATACTAGAAATTTTCCATATTAATACAAAAGATTATAACAAGTAAGCAAAATATAATAGGATTCTTAAAACATTTCACCTTCGTATTTGGTCTATAGCCATATTTGAACCTATTGGCGGGAACTCGGGGTCCCGCAAAAAACTCAACGTCAGAAGACAATTAATTTTTTTTTTGGAGGGTATCTAAAATAGCGCCCGGGCCCTGCGGCGGATGTCGTACGGGGCTTTTACTGGCCTGATAGGAGCTCCAGACTTCGCTGGAGTAGCAAAAGCAATGTCTAAGCGGAGCTAGGAGGAATGTTTGATTGAATTGAAAATGAAAATACACCGTTGGGGACCGATCGCGAGATGACTTCATTGAATAAGAGAAGACGATTGAGCCTATTACGAGATGATTCTGATGACTAGTTGCGGAGATATAGATCTTTTGAGAGACCCGGGTCCCGTTTGGGAACCCGGGTTCCCGCCAATAGGTTCATTTGGCTAAAATTTCTTATTGATGATCACCAATTTGGCTACATCATGAATTTTTTAAAAAAAACTAATTGTTATATGAAAAAAACATATTTTGTTTTCATATGTAAAAAAACAATAGTTAATGATAACATGTTTTAATTACCAAAGTACCTTGGCAACTTCAACACATATTATATTATTTCCAAAAATGTTAAAAATTTCAAAAAATTATTTTTCAATTAAAAGATATTGGGAAGGAAAATAAAGATTTAACATTGCAATGTTGAATTTGCCATGGTATTACTACATATAAATTTTGTATGAAGAACAACATAAACAAATCACCTTAAGTTACTTAACTTAGTTGAAAAAACTCATTGCACTCCATCCACAATGTAGTCATAAATGTCCAATTAATGGGGTTTGTTGGTTTCCCTTTATGACTACCACACCAAAAAACAATAGGATGAAGGGGGAGAGGAAGAGACATTTGAGCCTTTTTTTCTATTTTTTGAAAATGCAAAAAGAGACACCATCAATCAACAAACATGCAAGTTGTAATTGCCTTCAAACATCACCATTGTGACCATCACATTACATATCATGTACTATGCACCCCATTCTCTTGATTGCAATCAACTTCTGAAGAAATGAACTTGATGCAATAAATAATAAACACCAAGAATTGAATGAGATATGAAAGTACATATTGTGTTGTTATCCTCTATACACGAGTTTGTGTTGAGAAAGCAATGAAATGACTTGATAAATATATGTGTTCTTAAAACAAAGAAAGGAAGCGGATTGTCAACCATTTTGTAACATAATTTTTTGTTCTCCATATTTGTTGTAAGGTGTAGTATTTTAAGAAGCTGCTAGATGTTGATCCATTTGAAAGAAATTACTTAGACACAAGGAGGGAATATATTTTGTTCCTTCCTTCCCCTATAGATCATATTCATGTGGTTTTAAAAATTTTGCATTGTGATTTAGGGTTGATATTAGCTCTACATTACGTTTCACATGACATGGCAAGAAAAGATGTGAAGATGAAGAAGAAGAGAATGTCAACCTATTTGTGCAAATACGTGGTATGTAAGGAACACAATTTAAATGATACACCATCAAGGGAGGAGCCATAAACCTAACATTTATTCATTCAACAATTGGATATAGATTTCAAGAGAAATTTAAAAAGTAAACTTCTATATAACTTTTTCTATCATTTGGTGAAATTTTGTAAGGAAAAGTGGTGTTATATAAATTATTATTTCAAAAATTGCAAGAAGAATAAATCTAAGGAATGTTGAAGTTTATACATTTTCTAATGAAACAAACTAAATGACACATTGTTGAAGGGGAAAAAAGATAAAAGGATAGATCAATACCAAGATTTATGATCATACATAATCTATTTTCTTGGTTTGGAATCATGGCATTGTTCATAGTGGAAAAAAGAATAAATATTGGTATTGACATTTTTTATTCAATGTATGGTGTGCATTCTTCTTTTACAATCATCGTATTGTTCAAAAAGGAGGAGGGCATGATGTTTTATTGGTTTATTTTTGTAGCAATTGACATGGGATAATGAGAAAAAATCTACAAGTTATGAAGCCAACTATGCAAGATGAAGGATGATTTTTCATTCATACAACATCCCTCCCATCTTGTACAAGCAAATGGAATTCAACACCAAATACATTAAGGAAAGTTGGAAAGGAGTGATGTTCAACTTGTTGTGAGATTTAAAGCCAACCACAAATTTGCACAAAATATCATGGCAAACATTGACATTCAAGGTATACTTGGAAGAGGGAATGATGAATCTCGATTACGTATTTCGAAAACAAAGATCATTTGCACTTTAGGACCAAAGTCAAGAGATATTCCAATGTTAGAGAAGTTGCTTAGAGCAGGAATGAACGTGGCACGTTTCAATTTCTCACATGGAACATATGAATATCATCAAGAGACCCTTGAAAATCTCAAAGTAGCCATGTACAACACTCAAATCATGTGTGGCATTCTTTTGGACACTAAGGTGTTAAATTCCTTCTTGTCTATAATTTTTGTTTTCCATTTGATACATGATTTCTTTTGTGATCTATCCATCTTATTTTATTTAACATTCAAATTTCTTGCATTTCCTCAAGCATGTTTGAAGTCCATCTATGCTATTGGAAATAATTATGGTTTTGTCTTTTGAACATGACATCACATTTTGCATCTATGTTTTATCATGTATAGGACATGACTATCTAGGCCAGAGTTCAAGTAAAATAAAAGGTTTGTGATTTCACTTTTGGACTTGAATATATTATGAGTCCCAAAACATTCATCTTCAACACATGATTTCAACAACTTCTTCACATCATGCAATTATTTTGTATGTTTTGCACATTAAAATTCAATTGAGGTGTTTATTCAAATATTGAACTTGTGTGATCATGTTCTTGTAGGGTCCTGAGATTCGAACGGGAACATTAAAAGGTGGGCAAGGAATCAAATTAACACGCAATCAAGAACTCACAATAACAACAAATTACGAATATGAAGGTGACACCACCATGATTGCAATGAGCTACCAAAAACTTGCACAAGATCTAAAGCCTGGAAACATGATTCTATGTTCCGATGGAACCATTTGTCTAACAGTGTTGGAATGCGACATTACTGCTGGTACCGTGAAATGTCGATGTGAAAATTCTGCAAGTTTGGGAGAAAGAAAGAATGTCAACTTGCCAGGTATCATTGTTGATTTGCCCACCTTCACACCACAAGACATTGATGATATTCTCATTTGGGGCATCCCAAATCGCATTGATTTTATTGCCGCTTCCTTTGTGCGCAAAGGTTCAGATGTGGTTGCCATCAAGGAGTTGCTTGGTACTGCATCCAAATCCATCCAAATTATCTCCAAGGTATAATTTAAAAAGTTTATAATCAATGTTGTTTTGCATTTTGCAAGTAATTGTTGCTATAGGAACTTGATCTTGCAACATCTTTTGATTCTTAGTAAAATATCATGACATTTGTTAATGAATGCTTTCACAATTGCATGAACCATAATGTATTGGAAAAGTTTCAAATCTCCATTAGAATGTAAGCATTGAGAAATTTTAAACAATCCAAAGGCTAAATGTGGTACCATGTGATAGTATATTCTAACACAAGACAAGGATGTGCATTGATAAGTCATTAGGCTACGAGAGAGCCTTATGATGATCATTTCTTTGTTCTTGTTTACATATTTAGGTGGAAAATCAGGAAGGCTTGCAAAATTTTGATGACATTTTACGAGAAACAGATGCTATCATGGTGGCAAGGGGAGATTTAGGCATGGAGATACCCACTGAAAAAATATTTCTTGCTCAAAAGATGATGATCTACAAGTGTAATGTAGTTGGAAAACCAGTGGTAACAGCAACACAAATGCTTGAATCAATGATCAAATCACCTCGCCCAACACGTGCTGAAGCCACTGATGTTGCAAATGCAGTTCTTGATGGGACTGATTGTGTCATGCTTAGTGGGGAAACAGCCAATGGCTTATATCCTGAAATTGCAGTTAAGGTCATGTCACGGATATGTCAAGAAGCTGAGGCATCTCTTGACTATGGATCCATATTTAAAGAGAGAATGAAAAATGTCACTTTGCCCATGAGTCCATTAGAGAGTTTGGCGTCTTCAGCTGTCCGAACAGCTAACAAAGTACGAGCAACTTTAATTGTTGTGCTTACTCGAGGCGGGAGCACTGCTAGATTAGTGTGTAAATATCGTCCTTCAGTTCCTATTCTTTCAGTTGCTGTTCCTGTCATGACCACAGACAACCTGACTTGGCAATGCAGCGAGGAATCTCCTGCTCGTCATAGTCTCATTTGCAGGTACTACTACTTCCCATTTACACATTACAAAACATCCAAAATAAAAAAAAAAGGGTTTGAATGGAAATAAAACATCTAATAATCATCACATTTTGTTAGAATTCATTGCTAGTGGATATCATCAAGGAACATTGAGGTATTAAGAAATGTTAACACATGTTGAAATGCTCAAAAGTAGAAGATTCAAAAGGTTTTAGTAGGAGAATATCAAACAATCATGTGCATGGTGAATATGCATATGTGTTTTTTTCTAGGGGTGTCATACCTTTGCTAGCTGAAGGTTCAGTGAAAGCCACGGATTCAGACACAACCGATGAGACTCTTGCTGCAGCTCTTGAATATGCAGTGAGTCGAAACTTGTGTCGACCAGGCGATGCAGTAGTGGCACTCCATCGCATTGGAGCTGCTTCAATCATCAAAATCATGGAAGTTCGTGACATCTATGGCTAAATGGTTTGTGTAGGAGGAGGTAGAATTTTTTGCACCTTTTGATTCTTTAGAAACTTTGAAATTATTATTTTTGTCTTTGTATGCTTTCTTCTTGCAAGGAAATTAATGCCTCTTTGAATATGAATGCAAATGATTGTTTTGTGTTTTTTTAAAAATCTTTGAATGATTTTGGGCTAGCATGTGTTATATGGTTTTTGTCATTGTTGCAAGATTCAAATGCTTGTAGTATCTTCAAACAACAATCATGATTACAAATGCATGCAAGATTATAGCTAGGTCTCCAACTTGCAATTGCAAATTGGTTCCCAATTTGAGCTAAAATTGTATTTCAAATCTTTAATTGATGCAATGTTTTCAAAGCCAACAAAGATCATAATAACTTTCAATGATGGGCAAAATTTGGGGTGCAAATGTTGAACAATGGTGAATTAATTGCATTAAAAAGATCATTAATAGGTTTGAAAGATGAAAATCTATTTAATTAATAGAAACTATGGTGGAGGTTATGCCAAGGTTATGCATCAAGATAAGTTTTTGTAATCGATAAATTAATAGTGCACAATACATATCACAATGTAAAGGCATTTTCAATACATGTACATTGAATAATTAATTAAATTTAAAGATTCCATGTCAAAAAAAATTCCAAAAATGAATTCTATTTTATTCCACAATTTTTTTTTACAAAATTTAATAATTTTATAAATAATTTGATTAATGTCAAAGTTATTAAGGTATCATGGTATTCGTTATTCATGGTCACCTTGTAAGCATGTATGTTCAACATCCATACCATTGTGAACCTATTATGAGATCAATTGATTATTCATAATTTCATAAGTTAAAATGAAATCATTTATTATTCATCATTGAATACAACAACTCATCTTCATTTCACATAACCCAAACAATGAACTAATTTTTTTGGGGTCAATTTTGTGATGCATTAACCAACATGGTGACCATTCCATAGGAGGATGTAATAAAATAATTTGGCTATAAATGAGACACGCAAATAAAAAAATTTCAAGTATCCTTTTATAATTTGAATTACAAGTTGGAACCAAATATTAAAATTTGGTCATTCAATATTTTTTTGCAACATATGCTGATAAAAAATTGTGAATATCACTTCATTTTATTGTTTTAATTGTAATTTTGATGCCTCCCAAAAAGTGACGACTTGCCAAAAAAACAATGTTAATGTTTTTTGTTTGGCAATGTTTGACATTTGTGTGGGTGGAAGAATGTCTAGATCCTCTAATGAAAATGAAGGTCCGGTAATGATATATTCAATTCATCCAATATAATTTTCATGCATTTGCTTTATTCACTTCATAAAATTGGCTTTTGTTCACAATAAAGTGGATTATGGATGTTCTTATTACAAATTTACCTTTCTTTATAAAAACTTAATAGTGGAAGATTAAAAGAATAGGGATAAGAAAAATCACATGTTTTTTTATGAGCTCTCCACCCAACCCTAGGATCACACAAATTGTTAAAAACTTGTGATTTACCCCCAAGTTCTAGCCTACTTCTAAGTAAGACATGGACATCCTAACAAATCTTATTTTTCTTCATATCACATGCATAATGTTATCATTTTATGAAGATTTTACCTTCACAATTGTTGGGTGAATCTCACATGCAATCAAATATTTTATTTACATTGAATAAAAAATAATTGTATGCTTCAAAAATTTGAATGCATGAAGCACAAATATCAATGACCTAAAAATAATTTGATGAAATTCATAGTTTAAAAATATAATTCTTTAAAAGAATTTTATGCATGTTATCTTAGAGATATTATGAAAGGTTTTACAGGTTATTGTACATGCAAAATAATCTGCATAAAATATTTCATAAAATCCTTCCCATTATTGAGGAGTGTAAAAACCATTGTACCCATGTTTCGATTTACATATGATAAAATTCACTTCATGTTTTATGATGGCTGAACATTGAAGGTGAGGGACATGATCAAAATTTAGGGCCATATTCAACTATAGCCTTGTCCTAGGCCTCTCATTTGGTGATGCCCTCACCATAGGTTTTTACCTTACATTTTTTCATCATATAGAAACAAACATGGGAAATAGCCTTGTCCCAGGCCTTTCATTTGGTAATGCCCCCACTTTAGGTTTTTACCTTAATTTTTTCATAATATAGAAACAAACATGGGAGATAAATAAAGACAACAAACCATAGTGCCCTCAAAAGGTATAACCTTAATTGTAAGGTGGCATACTTGCAAACCTAGCCCTATTGCAACATTGCTAACAAAGCATTGAAAGCATGTAGGCCTTTTTATGCATTAAATATCATTGTTCACACATTTAGGTTGAAAATAAATTAAATGAAGGTACATGATTGTTAGTTTACCTATTATAATTTTGTAGATTCTTGCCACATATAAGTTTAAACTAATGTTGAATGAGCACCCAATTTGGTAAGTTTGAACATTGGTTTTCATTCATCTAGGTATCTTTGGGTGTTGGACTTGTTCAAATACACACACAACCACACACACACACACACACACACACATTGAGAATATGAGGAATTTTAACATGGATATTAACATTTTACCAAGATCATGTAACTTGTCCATCATGTAGTTTGAATGGTAGGGCATTATGTGTATCATTTCCTTGAGCTACACTTTTTTCGAAGATGGATATATGTCATTGGAATAAAAATAATTACTGTAAATTATAAGTTCAAGCCTATGTGTGAAAATACAATTTGACAATGTTTTGATGCCCACGTTTTTATGTAATGCACCTAATTATCATGATGTAAGGAGTTTATATTTGAGTATTCTATCTATATTATCTTGCATTTTAATATTTTTTTTATGATACATGGGCACCATTTCAAAATGATATTGGTGATTGGGTGTATCATAACATGTTCATTCACAATGTCAATGATATATGTTGCAAAACTATAATAATTGGGATACCAACAATAAACATGTGAAATCATTCAAACAATAAATATATACATATACATAGTTGCCTTCAACACATTTTTCAAAAATAACAATCATTGAATTTTAATAAATATACACGTTCCACTATTGGTTTACATTACACAATATATGATTCAAATACACAAATAACAAAAAAACTACCAAGTGACACCATACTATTATTGACTAATTTAGTAAATGTAAAAAATTTAAAGTACACATATGTAAATATCATGCAACAAACAAATGGTTCATCTCGTGGAATTTTCATAAGTAACAAATGCAATTCACATAACAGTTGGAATGAAATTGGAGCAATTTCAATATGTTTCATCACAAATCCAATTACATTTGTGAAACAACATAAACAATAAATGGATATTTTGATTCTCAAAATTCTCACCAAAACGACCTGCCATTTTTCCTATGAACCTTACATTATATTGAAATATCATAACATAAATTAAACATAATTAATCAGGTTGGGCATATTTTATTCATTGCGATGATAAACACATTTATATATTAAGATATGTGTATGTTTGTTTTGTTTTGTGACCACATCTAACCCTCCAAAATAATGGGCATCTTGTTATGCTTTTGGTATCATTGAAAATCATTCGATGAAATGATGTTCATAGTGGTCATTTTGCAAATTTGGGACCAATGCAACGAAAGTTACTGGATTTAAAGTGAATTGGAAAGTAATGAAAAATTATAAAATTAGGTTTTTTAACCAATCAATGTTTTTTCATCATATTTGCCAATGTGCGATCCCATTGGCCATGCTATTTGTCTTTTCACATCGCATGAGAAAATGCACGCAAAATTTCAACCAATCAATGCCTCTTCATCATATTGGCCTTTTGGTTTTCTTTTAAAGCACAAAAAAATAGACCCAACCTGACAAGTTATTGGCATTTGCACAAGTGAAGCTCATTGGTAGAAGGTTGGTAGGAGTTTCACCTGCACACCACTAGCTTTGAACCCACCACCCTTTTGAGGTTCTAAGGTCTAAAATGGGCTATATTGGTAGATCATTACCCATTGGGGTTGTTCATCCTTTCATATCTCAAACCTTCACATCCCTCATTTGGGCCAATGACATTTGAATTCACACTTGAGTCAACACCTTTGGGGCCTTGTAGAATTTTTCTTGAACACAATATGCCTTAGAGGTTTAAGATAGTCCCACTTAGGCCAATGACACAAAGGTTCACTTCTCATAATGATATAAACAAAATGTTGAGACTTGAAACTTGTGCCATCAACAATTCTAATGTATCTATTCAAAGCTATGTCCAATTTTATTGTGCACACATATTATGGATAACTATGAATTGAAAATAAATGATTGTCACCAAGTGGTGTGAAGTAGCATGGAGCTCAAGTTATAAGAAGGAAGTGAAGGTTTGTAAATTGTGGGCATGTGCTACAACTAAGGAAAATGCAAATCATTTTTGTTGGTAATATTTGTGAAATTGTTTATGTTTCTTTGAGAAAATGAGAGAGGGATGAAGGGGAAAAGTAAGAGGGAACCATGACCATGGTTACAAAGTGGGCTAACCACTCTTCCTTTTCATGCGCCCCTCAATCCCCCATTGTCACTCATAAAGCATGCAAGGGTGGTAATGAATTCATTAAAATATCATGTCCTTAAAATTCTCCAAAGAATGAAAAAGAGGAGTTCAAGCATGCAAGGAGCTATTTCACAAGACATTTCATGAGAGAAATGACATTTGTAATTTCTAGGAGAAGCTAGGAAAAGAAAGAATTAGATAATATACGAAAACCATGATTTAAAAAACATTTTTATAAGCACATACAATATTATTTACAAAAGGTGAAATGGTCAAAGATATAAAGTTACATTATGTCAACAACATGTATGAAAGTAAAATGTCAAAACACACTCCCAAAGTATGTCAAGGAGTGTTATCAATCTAAGAAAAAAATGTAAAGGAGATTTTTAAGTCTATACAAAGGTGTCCACATGTTGGTGAAGAGTTAGTTAAGGCCTCCTTTTGGCTTGCTTTTTTTGTCTTGTGCATAGCCTCCTTGACTTTCACCCATGCTTCTTGTACCCATATCTCTTCCAAAATACAAAAGCATAGCATATGTGGCAAAAGTCCTTGCAAACTACCATCATAGGAGAAACCAAATTGAATCTCATCCTCATCCTTGATTTAATTGGGAGTTCAATAAGACGAAGATCATTCATGTTTCCCAATGACCTTCTCCCCTAGGCATTAATCTCTTGTTCAAACACTTTGTGGTTGATGTCCAATTTTTTGAAAGAAAATGGAAACTCAGATTACTTGGGTTATATTTAAGCTTGTGTAGGACCAACACATGCAAGAACAAGAAAAAATAGAACCAAACTAACTAACTATGCTGCAAGCCATGACCCATTTTAAGTATTGTACATTGTAGTTCTATACAGTGATTATAGGTATTGATATTGCTTTGTATGTTATGCATTATGGTTTTCATGTTGCGGTTTCTGCCTCCTTCGAGTCCCCTTACCAGGCAGAATAGAGAGTTCTGTGGGGTCTACCAGACCTAACTTGGTCAAGAGCCAAGACCTAGTATCCACAAAGACCATTCGACAAAATCTGCACAAATGTTATGCAAACCCACATGACAATCTTCACCTAATGGAGCATGCAGGGCACAGGCCATGGTGTCTGTTCCACTGCTCCTTCAGAAATTTGGGCTTGCCTACCAGACTTGCCCAAATTCTTCACAGGCACCTTAACCGCTTCATAATAGATGCTTTGTATAGAAGACCATCCCAATGTGAAAAAGTCCCATGGACAAGTGCATTCTGGAAGCTTTGATCTCCTTCCACAGCCATCCATATCAAACCGCCATCACATTATGAATCGCAAATGGAAGTTTCACAGAAGTGAAAGAATCAACAACACATCACATGACACCAGTATATCAGCATCCATTTGAATATTAAGCATATCATAAATGCCTCTGCACAACCCATTGAGTGGTTGCAGTGGTATGGAAGAAGCGCTCTGAGCACACAAAATGCATGAATTTTTTGGGCTAAACTACATATGCCAAACATAATGTGTCTTCAGTCCTTACTGATTACAAAGTCAAAACTACGGATTTCTAGAACTCCAATCCTTGCCACCCAACCAGACTGATGTTCTTGGTTGGGAAGTTTTGGACCCAATCTAACAATATCCAACCCCAATGCATCCTTGGGAAAGTTAAGGTTTCAAACTTCTGCAACATTCTGTGATCAGTGACATTCAGAACAATAGCAAAATGAACCAAGAGCAGTTCATGATGGATCTGGCTCAAGAAGTGTCAAAGTGGACAATGGTGGGCTTACGCTTGATGCTCGTCATGAGCAGCCCCTGTTGCTGTAGGTGGTATCAAGAAAAGAAAGAAGATAGGAACAAGGGTGCATGCAGCCTGGAGGAAAATGCCCAGAGCCAGATTGTCAAAATTTTCAGAAGAGATGTGCAGGACAGATGCAAGTGAACCACCAGCAAAGGAGCTCAGAGTAGACCCAAAATTATTTACAGACATGAAGAGAGCAAAAAGTGTTCCTTCAATTCCTGGAGGACATAGCTGGCCTGATAGCACCAAGAAGGGCATAAACCTGCACAAATACAAGATGGCATATTAGATTAGAAAAGAGAGCTACAAGACTGGAGCATATAAAAAATCACTATGTGCAGTCATCAACAAAGCTTCCAAGGTAATATACTTCATGAGCAGCTAAATACCAGAGGAAGGAAAGGGGGAAGGTACGTACTTGAACTGGCTCACAGCATCCCCCAATGCTGATAAACCAAGCACAAATGCTTTGTTGGGTATGCCTAAATAAGAGTTGAACTCCAATACCAGAATAATGTCAATGAGGGTGAGCACTGTTAAACCCACATGCACCCACCTGTGATCACCAATGGACGCTCTGTTAGTACAACCATGGTCTGCCAGTCAGGTATTCTGGGACATTCCTTGGCTGTTATTCCTAAATCAAATCCTGAGGCTTTTCTCATCTGGCCTCTTAGATTAGAAAGCAATAATTTCATAATCAGCAAACAGAAATTCATATGCATGAATTCACTCATGTGTTTAGAAAGCCAGTAAATTCTGTGAACATCCCACACTCTTACTGCATGTGTGCAGGCATGGAAAAGAAGAGGATGCAATGTCTTGGAGTGGACTGAATGGTCTCAACAACCCACTTTACTGGGCACATAGAACTACCTGAAGATATCAGGATACAGAAAAGACCAGAGTCAATGAGGGGCCCACCAAAAAGTTTTTCGCAATGGCACATGTTTCAAGTAACGGTTGTAGAAGAAAGTGCCACACATAAGTCCTCCCCAACCAACAACGCGTGAAGTTCCCAGGAATGAAGAGTTCATGTGCAAGTGGTTTGTTTGATAATAGAACATAACAGTTGACAAGTTTGGGACCACACTTTGCGATATCAGGAACCACAGCATTGGTCTGTGCCATCCCACAAAGTCCAACCAATTGTACACTATTAGTACTTTGCTCACAACCAAGTAGCTATCACAGGTGACTGGAAGGCGTGATTTCTAAGGAGGATAAGCAGAAGTGTCAGAGAGAGTGACATACTGTATGATATCTGGCTGTTTCACTGCTCTCCACAGTGCTTGAAGTGTGGTTTGAAGGTCATGGAATAACCCTCTTTGTGACTGCAAAGGGGCCTCAATACCATCCAAGCTTTTAGGCAATCTGGGAATGACTTCCTGTGGTGATGCAGCCTTACGCTTTCGCAAGCCTTCCACCTGACATTGCAACAATCTATTCCAAATCAGCTAACATAGGTGGAAACATCTTCCACATCAATGTGAGTCTGGCCAGATCTATGAATACCAAGATGGCCTTGCACACATCAGTGATAGTCTAGCATACTCAAATACTCTCTAGTTCCATCTGCAAACAATGAATTTGTCATCTCCATCCATTTCAAGCAGATATTGACAATCAGCATTGATACACTTCTCAACATAACAGAGCTCCTAATGAGCAATGCTAACAATGAGCAAAACACAATAACCTGTAAGCTTATGAGGAAATTTCCTGAAAGACATTCACTATACATGACCCAAACCTTGGAAAACCCTGAGAATAGTTAGCAAAAGAAACCCCGGATACTTAATGTATGTATAGAGATCTCTCTGCAGGAGCCACAGTGACAACCTCTTGTATGGTACTTTTCTCACTTCGGCTGGAAGCTTTAGCAACTGTTGTCTCCTTCTCCAGGTCATTTTCTCTTATCTGGATCCAATCTTCTTCGTTGTCATCATCATCATCTCCCACCTTCCTTTTGCTCTCCAACTCTTTCTCTTGGTCCTCATCTTCTGCAGCAACAGCGACTTTCCTAAGGGTGGGAACTCTCAAAAAGTTGGTAGACTAGTTTTAACCATAGAGAGTACAATCATGTCAGAACACAGCCAAGAGATTGTAGTGCTTGAACTTTGGCATCACAAAATAACATTCAATTTGGTAGCAATAGTTAATGCAAAAGCCTTTACTATGCATGCCATGATAGGTGTTGAAAGTCCCCAATAGGGCAGGTTGTCTACAGACTGGTGATCCACAGAACTGTCGTCATGACATTTTCTTAGTGTTCCTTCCATCCAGCAAAAAAGACAGTGTCAATACTAGAGCAATGAGCAATCATTTGCTCTAGTGACTACAATAGGTACAGGGGCCTTACCAACACCATCCCAGACAGTTGTTGTCACATTTGTGGAGACACCATGAGAACTGTTATACTGTTTGTCTGCTGTGGGAGAGTCCCTGGTGATGTGTTGTGCTCCTTCCAACACTTCATTGTTCGCAACAGCCATCTGACTTGCTGACTTTTCATGGATGAAGATGCAACTCACAAGCTGTAACAAGGGGAAAATGGAAAAAAGAAGGAATATGCCCTTCACCTTCAGGACTGCGAGACACAGTCCACCACTTACACTGCCCAAAATACCACCAAATGCCATAGCCAGCCATGAGAGCGACTGCAAATCTCCTGAATACTCTGCACTATTAAAACCACAATCAAAGCCATATGTCAAATATCCAACCACAATGTTGCCTCAAACTGAAAGACCCATTGTAGACCTGTTCATAAGAACTTTCATGAAATCTTTGTTCATTGAAATATCAAGATCTTGCAACAAGAAATGCGCCAACACCAAAGTGAAACTAGAGTAGTGAAACAGATTCTTTCTTTTCAAGGCAAATGAGGAAAACCTCAATCAAGTCATTCAATCTAACTTAGCAACATTCTTGCAGGAGAAACATGATGATGATCTACTGCAAAATGCTGCAAAATACCTTTCTTCACGAGCCTTTTCTGCCACCATTGCATCCACCACCACATCAGCCATAGCAGCACCAAAATTCTGGGAAGTGATGAGCACCATCAAGTAAATGTATGAAGCTCTCAGAGTCTCAAAGTACCCAAGTAAAAACCATGGAACAAAAGATAAAATGCTGGCTATGATTAAATACGGGACTCGTCGCCTCCCTCCTATTGGTACACAATCTGACAATATACTGCACAAAACATGTTGGGCACACAGAGGTTAGGTCTTCTTCATCCCTCTTCTTGTCTGTCCACAAGTCTTGCAAAATTCAGTAGAAATGCAACAGGAATGAGAGGACTCTCTGATCAGAGTCCTCAGTTCTAAATAGATCAAATCACATACCCATAGATTGGCTTTATGCTCCATGGAATAAACACCACGGAAATTACGAATTGTGATAGGGAAGGGCTGAGCCGGAGCTCATCTTTCATCTGATATGATATTCCAGTCCATGCAAATGAGCGAAAACCCTGAAACAAAGCAAATATTGCAAATCAAACCATCTGCAATCTCTGCTGCAAACCGTCCGAATGATCAATCTTACATGAATCTAACATGATGTGATATCCCCTAAGCTACTCAATGCACATTGAGCTGCAAGCTACAACAGAAATGTCTGCAGAGCTCTTTCCTTTGCCGCTGTATACAGATAAAGACACAAGTTAGGGTTAGCGGAAAAAAAGAAGAAGAAAAAAGCCAGAGCTATGTGGTCAAAGACAAGACGGTACCTGAGTCCAATACACTGAACAAACCAGAAGGAGGAAGGGTGCGCCATAAGAGCTCTTCAGTCTGCGCATCCACTTCATGCTTCTTGTCTCCTCCCTCACACACTGCCAGCACCACCTACAGTTACACTTCCCTATTCCCTAGCCTCCGCGTCCTGGAATCCTACAAATCCCCAAACCCTAACACACTCAAAAACACACAAGAAACACATTGAATTCCAAATAGCAGCGGAGCAGCAGCAGCAGCAGCAGCTACTGGATGGAGTTTCCCATTCTTCCAGCACTGTCGTCAGAGAATACCTAGTTCCGCAACAAGAGAAAAAACACAAAGTCGTCGCTGCACATGTACGTATCCCTCAAAAATCCATCTGCTTCTTCTTCACAAATGGAGCGATCATTCTTCGCGATCTCCCTTCTTCCTACTCAGATTTCCTTCAACTAGCTACTGCTGCTGCTGCTACTACTACTGCCAATAGATACACCCAGCAGTCAATTTCATTTCTTTTTCCATGCAATCCACACCAGGGACTTACGAGATGCTCATCTTTCGCGATCAAAGCTTGGGCATGACTGGCATCATCATCATCATCATATGCTCTATATCAAAAACCACCAAATTGCGTTCAATAAAAATCAAAAGCGACACAAATTTTTTGTTGCTCTTGATGGTGATGGTGGTGGTGCTCAAATGAATTGATGCGGAGAGATTTTGAAGGGGAAAAAAACACACACAAAAGATTTTCGCGAGGAGTCGGAGGAGAATCGCAGTTTGGTCGCGGGAAGTGTGCGACGGTTTGTATCTCTGGACGCTTCTTCGTTCTCATTGGGAGTCTCCATGTCACACAACCAGTGATGGTGTGCCGCGTGGCAATTCCGGGTATATTCTCCCAGATATCAATTCTTCTTGTTGGGTACTTATTGGACCCTTAATATATCCTTGACCACGTGAACCTATAAGATAGGTGTTAAGACCTATATGTACACCTATAAGATAGGTATTAGACCTATACATATACCTACAAGATAGGTATCAGACCTTAATATCTTATATATAATTACAACAGTGGTGTCTGTCTGTGCGTCCGACGACGGTTCCGCGTTTTAATTGACTGGCGGAACCAGCCCGGACAGTCGGATTCCGAGACCGGAAACCGGCCCGGACAG
>Ga0116227_10003418_pt1 | contig 35275 bp, 23 predicted proteins | sample S1TSphgellanicum_FD_89693 | JGI IMG/M metagenome (GOLD analysis project Ga0116227, IMG submission 89693) | Host-associated microbial communities from peat moss isolated from Minnesota, USA - S1T2_Fb - Sphagnum magellanicum MG | ecosystem: Host-associated > Plants > Peat moss > Unclassified...
AAAAAAAAAAAAAAAAACTGTATATTTTTGTTTTGGGAACCTATTGGAACCTATTCTGAAAAAATGGCGATTTCTTCTTCTTTGCCTTTGGGTCCTTCTGTCACCCCTATCCCCTATTTCAATTTCAAACCTGGCTATTCACAAAGTGACTTTGGCCTTCAAGGCAAGGATATTGTGTTTAGATTGATGATAGAGTTAGTAGCTTAAGGGATTTTGGCTCCTAAGTAGTAGGTCTATTTTTGTATGAGAATTTCAAGATATTTTGGCTTGTGTTGAAACTTGAGATTAGTTATAGAGTTATGATATCTTGAAGGATTTTGGTTTCTTTTAGAGGATGTTTTTGAAGATTATATTTTTGCATGGTGAAATTTCTGAATTTTTATAATTCTTCTTTTGCCCTAAGATACTTTTTAATGTAAATGGCAAGGCTACAGTGTGACACACCCCTTGTTTAATATTAAATTAAGCATATTAAATACTGAACTTAATACCACAATATTAAATGGACAGAATTTAAAATAATTATAGCAATAGTAAGAATAATAAAAATAGTGAATAGTGAAGGTGCTTAAGAAAAAAAGAAAATGAAAGAGTGAAACTCTGATTACAACAAATTTTGTGATAGTTGAGTTTCCCTTCCCCATTTAATAACAATGTATTTTTTTATTGATTCAAAAAAAATCTCATCCCATTAATGACAAACTCTGAGTTCATGCTTTGTTTTCTTTACATTACAAATACCTTTGATAAGTGATTTGTTTTTGACAAAAAAATTGAACAAAAGAATTAAGAAAAATTAGAAAAAATGTGTTTTTCAAGTGCAAATTCGAATATTTTTTATAAAGAAAAAAGAACCCTAAACCCTGCTCTTCACCACACTTGATTCCCAAGAATTTCTGCTCTAGGACCAAGGACTTTTTGGTTAAGGTGTTTTTGGCCTAAGGCATTTTGATAATCACCTTGATTTCAAAAGGTCAGACTTTTATTTATACCAGGCATTATTAAAAACTATTGGCCTCAATTTGAAACTAGTTAAGGCTCTCGGAGTTGTACATTTCCAAAATTTGGACTCAACTTGGTTACTGATCACCTTGCATGGGGCCTCATTTTGGGAATGGCCCACTCCTAGGGCCTTAGATTACTCTTGAAATGCAATAAACCCAGGTTTAGGGTTTAGTGTCACTGTTTTCCATCAATACCACAACAAGCACCAAACTAACATGCAGGCCAAGAAGATCCACCACAACAAGCACCCAAAATGCATGCAGGCCAAGAAGATCTGTCACAAGAAGTGCCCAACTGCATGTACATCAAGAAGATCCATCACAACAAGCACCCAAATGGAATGCAGGCAAAGAAGTGAGCAACACCAGCAACAAAGAACTCACCAATTTTGACAAATTTTGAAAAGGATTTCAATTTTTCAAGCATCTTTGGAAGCAATGGCATAGACTGAGTGGTAATCTAGCATGCAAATCCACAAAACTTCAGCACCCAGTTCCATGACTCTGGAGGTATCCTAGTACCTGCCGTTGAAGATTGCTCTCAAATTTGCAGCATTCCTTCTTCATGCCCAGGTCCTTAACCTCTTATGGAAAGCCAATGTTATCCTCACTGTTAAACCTTGAGCTTCTACTGTAAACCAATGACTAACAAATAAGAAGCCAAAAATTGAGACTAATGGCCTGCCATTGAGCACTGGAGAAACCAACAGTAGATTGAATACTTCTGCTTTCCTTTGGTGTTAGTATCAACCTTTTGTGGCTGGAATAGCTTGCTTTAAATCCCTAGTAGTTTACAGCCAAGATTGAGAGATTGAACTGCAATCTGGCTTTCAGAAGGTATTGCCTGCACCTAAAAGAAAGTCTGCAGCTTGCAGCAGAGTCTGCAACTATAAATATTCCAACACTTCTGATAATGAGACATACCATTTTGCTTGGGATCTACCTCATCTTCTACAGTCTGGGGATGTTGAATAAAAGCATCCTCCACATAAAAACCTTAGCTATTTGAAGGTCCCCCACTCTCATTCTTAGGAGCATCTGAAAAACTAGTGGCTTCAATCTTGATAACCCTAAAATTCTGAGGTTCAATTTGCCTGTAGAGTGGTCCATCTTGATTGGTGGATGGCACCACTGATCGGGGGGTAGGCTCCCTCTTGCTCCGCTGTCTCTTGGGAAACAAATCTACAGTTTTCAATGAAGGAATGGTGTTGGTAATTTTTGCTCGGGTGGAAACTGTCACACTTGGGAGATCCAATGTTGTCTCCTCCCTCTTCACCTTGGTCACAATCTTTGCATCATCCTTTCCAATTCCAAATGTCACACCATCTCTGGCCACAGAAATGGAGTCTGCATCTAGGATCCTCTTTATAGTTGATGGCACAGACTGTTGCTGATGTTCCTTAACCTCTGTAATTGCATGCCTGCTATGGAAGTGGGCATCATCTGTTCCCTGCTCATGAACAACATGAGTATAGGTAGTCAGCAACAATGCCCTGAACTTGAATGGGCTGAAACTTTACCCAATGTCTAACTCAAAAAGTTACCACTTGGTGCTTGCCATCAGGTGTTGGATGGCCTTCATTATGCTTGTGGACATTCCAAACCTGATACAACAGGATGCTAGGCGTCAAAATAGCACAATCTCTGGCAACTTGAAGGGTGGGTGACAGCATGATGAAGATGACTCAGTGTGTGGCAGATCAGCCATTGGCGCCAGTAGAACAAAGTAATCAAAAGAAACTCATGACAACAATTGACTGAGCAAGCAGGTATCCATTTCCAACGGCTTGGCACACATTTTCAGTACTCACCTCATCACTGGATATAATTTGAGTTTGCTCCACAAGATCAACATCTTCCATTAGTTGCCCTTGAGGGGTTTTGATGTGCACATGCTTAATTTGTTCATCGTACTTCAGTCCTACATTGGTAGACATAGTTGTGTTGTCTCCATTGTAGTCTGAAGGCCTTTTTTGTACCAGCTCATTCCCAGAACTTGCGCTTGCTAAGTTGCTATCAGACAACACAGGGTTCACGACTGATGTATCAGTGATGGGAACTCTGAGGGGTGTTGATGCAGGCATGGACAGAGTTTGTGGGGGGTCTTGAGCCCCCTGTGATGACAGATTTGGCATAACAGAGTTAGGCGACACAATTAGAGAATTCTGGTTGGGGATTAGTCCTCGGTTCAGCTGACGCTTGGCCTTCTCTACACGTGCCTGCAAGGCTTCAATCTGCCATAGCAGTTGCTCCATGGATTCTAGTTCAACAACCCCATGTACTACTACTGGTTGCTCCACTGGATTCTCCTCTTCTGGCACAGTCTCTGGCTTGATAGCTGCAGAATGTAGACAGTAGCATTAAACTCCTCAATCTATTAAAGGAAACCATAATCCAATCCCAGAACATAGTTTTTGAACAGTGCAGCAATATGAGATCTTGCTTAGTCTGATTCATGTTCAAAATAGCATCCATGGTCAGGTGCACACCAATCAGTTGAGTCTGCTGATTTTGTTGGCTATGAATCTTCCTCTGACCATCCTCAGACTTTTGCCTCCTCTTCTTATCTGCAGGAGGTACAAAACCAGCAGGGAGAAACAAGCTTCAGATGGTGAATTGGAAACCTGAATTTCAAAGCTAAGGCCAGAAACAAGAATGTGCCGATTCTGTGGTACCACTCTTGTTATGCTTATGGCAGCCTACATTGCACATTTCAACAGTAGTGACTGTGATCAAGACTAGGAAGTGAACATATCTATGACTAGGAGTCACAACGCAATTCACACCAGGACTACATGTGTGCCATGGTCTGCATCATAACTTTTCTCTCCTAATACCAACTTGGACGTAGATGTGAGAGCAGGAGAGGAAGAAGAAATTTACTTGGGTTCAATCATGAATGCAAAACTGTTTGACCAGAACACTGCTTCATTGTGTAACAGAGCACAACTAAGATGCTGGTCACTATTATACTAGAAGTCCATGGATGCTCATAGTAGTTGAGAGAAAAGTGTTAGTGCTACTGGAAGAAGGAAAGGTTACACAGAGAATGAACACAAATCTTAAATAGTACCATATCGTGAAAACAGAGGATGCCTTGCCATGTAGGAATCAATATCAATGGACTCCACTTGCTTTCTTTGTCTCTTCCTGCAAAAAATCTGATGCTTTTTTGGAGTTGAACTCAGTGGCATGGTTCTGGCAGCTGATACCTCCCCATTCACTTTGTCCAATTTCCATGTCTTTGCTCTCCTTAGTTCCTCCAAAATCCGGTCATATCTAATAGCTTGTAACTGAAGCTCTTGCATCCGCACCTCTAACCAGCGACACCTCCATTCAATGCCCCGTCTGTATGACTTCCAGTCTGCATCCAGTGCCTTCCTGGTTTGTGTTCACAAAATTTCAACACCAAAGAGCATCTTAGTCACCTTGATGGGAGAAAGCAACATTTCTCATGTGACCATAAACTGTGCCCACTACACATATTGATGAACAATTGAAAGGATCTGAACTTACTTCTCATTGGGAGTCCCTGCTGCTTCATCTTCTTGTGGACCTGAAGCCCCATTACCATCTCGCAACTCTGAGTCAACCTCAACACCCCTCACCACTTGGTCAACCCCAGGTTCACTCTCAAATTCACTATCAGTAGATTCAAATGAGCTCGAGCACTCTGTTGCTTGGTCAAAAGAATCATGCCGTTGATTGTCAAAATCCACAAAGTCCACAATATCAACCTCTGCACTGTTGCAGTCTGGTTGATGTGTGGCATCAGCCTGCTCAAATAGATATCCATTTCTGTGAGAAAGATCTGTCTTCGGCTTCTCTGATACAAGTGAATCCTTGATATTACCCGATGTAGCAGGGAGTACACTGGATGTACTCTTGCCCAGAGCATCCATGTCATGTCTCTCTTCACACATGTTCTGTGGTACACAAGCAGCTTGCTCAGCATGGGGTTCCTTGCACAGATCACCAGATTGTGATGATTGTGACTTACTTCCAACTGGGCCAGGAACAACAGTGTTTACGGCCATTGTTCCCACTCCTAAGGTATTCAACAAGCAGAATTAGTGGCTACAAGAGGTTGCCAGATTCTCACTGATTTGATCAAACCAGGTGATGCACTTTGCTTGTGCCTCTGTGTCCAGGCCCAGCCAGATATCCTCAACTTCTGCATAACCCCCTCTACTGCTTCATGCACCCCTGTCCCCCGTTGTATGAAATTATTTGGAGAAACAGTCCAAATCTATTTCTGTAATCCTTGCAATGTGTATTATTTGCTCAAAGCCTTCCTGCCGATTTGTCGACATGACCAGACCTTGCGAGCAATCAGCAAAACAGTGCCAGTATATGGCAGCTGTGCTGAAACCCACAGCCCCCCAAAAAGACCATGGCATCCTTAATAAGCCTTATATCTGTCTTGCAGCAAACAGACAAACTAAAATACATGCACCTTTGACTTGATACCCTGAGAAGAAGAACATGAGGTCTCCAAACATTTGCCAAAAGAAAAGGGGAAGGGGTGGGGAGAGGGGAAAAAAAAAAACCAACAGCAACAACAAAAAAAAACCAAGGTTTTTCCACACGTACCAGAAAACAGCATCATGATGCATCTTGTTGTGGAGATAACCCTTTGTTGCAGCATCATTGTGAAGAACACATATATGTTTTGATAAGTTTGGAATCGTTGTGAGTGAAGAAGGACTCGTCCAGACTGCTCCAAAAACACAACACCTTAGTCTCTTTACGCTAGAAAATTTACCAAACTTCACCATGCTTTGCAGCAAATTGCAAACCTCAACGGCTCTGGATCCTGAAGCCTAAGTGAAACCAGCAATTTCATTATGAAAGCATTCCACAGGAGAAAAGAAAAGAAAAGAAATAAAAAAAGGCGACGCAGAAGAAAGTTCAAAACAGAGAAGCAAGACAACGACGACGGCGACGACGGGTACTCACCTGAACAGAATTTGTTTTCTTCTTCTTCTGAAATGCTAAAGACGAAATCGTCGTCTTTAAATTTTCTCAGCGGCATACAATACAATGCGCCCGCGCTCTTTGCTTCCGGCAAATACCTCTTTACTGCTGCTACTGCAAAGAACCAAAGAAGAAGGAAGAAAAACCAACGGCAAGTTCAGATCCGGTTGAAAGTCAGGAGAAAACAATATGAAGAAAGCTGTTGGCCAGGCAAGAGGAGGAGCAGGAGGAGTGGGGAGACTTCGTCAGTCGATGTGGTTGCAAAGAAGCTGGTGCTGGTTCACAAAAACCCTAATCCGAGGAGCTCGACGCTACGAGAAAACGAAGAGTGTGGTGCAAGGCGAGAGAGAGAAGAGAGAGTTCTAATGCTCTGGTTCTCTGTGAAGTCTAAAAGTAGTGGTGGGGTTTTTAACAGCTGCTGGCTCATAAATGCACACAATTCTGTCATTGTGAAGACTCCTTGCATCATGTGATCCCCAAAATTAAGTATTGGCTTTGCCTCTAATGGAGTTATACGTAAAGTCACCCTGTCTTTGGGCCTGCTTTCACCCCCTATCCCCTCTTTCCGTGGTATCACACCCGAGTTCGGTTCAGGGAGAGCAGCTTTAGATGTTTTTTTTAGTGCTACCTTTGCCTTTTCGAATGACAGTTCCGGGAGAGCATTTCCATTTGAATCGTGTATAAAAGGGCTTATGTCCAAGTGTCAACTGTTTTGCTTTTTTCATTTAAGCGTTTTTTTTTGCCTTGCCTACCAAGGCAAGGATATTGCGCTTAGGTTCATTATAGAGTATAGTAGCTTAAAGGATTTTGGCCCTAGGTAATAGGTCTATTTTTATATGAGGATTTTTGAAAGATGATATTTTGGCTTGTTTTGAAACTTGAGATTAGTTATAGAGTTGTAAGATTTTGAGGGGTTTTGGTATAGTTTGGAGGATTTTTTGAAGATTATATTTTTGCATGGTGAAATATTTGAGTTTTTATAATTCTTCTTTTGCATTAACATAATTTTAAATGTAAATGACAAGGCCACAGTGTGACAACACACCCCTTGTTATTTCATTTCTTTGAATTCAAAATTAGTTCACATCACATTGCATATAATATTAAATTAATCATTTTTAGAATTTTCTTTTTCCAAATTGATTTCATTTGAGTTTCTTGCTTCCCACTTCCAGTGATGATCAATTGACATAAGTTCAAAATATTAATATATTTATTCAAGTAAATTATTTTAAAAATAATTAGTTACCAGACATTGATAATCCATTATCATATCTAGATTGTCCGTGAAATGGTTTCAACTTAAATTAATTCGAAAACTTGGGTTTAATCTTGTTTCACACCACCAATGACAATTTAATGATATATAATTTTGTAGCATATGAAATTTTTCCATTTACAAATGGTGCTCCAATCTCATCAGATTTTCAATTAACTTTATTTTAAATGTGCACTGAATAGAAATCTTTGACATATTCTTTGTCTAATGAAATCTTTTTCTCAACTCACAATTTTATCTACCTGTTCAAAATCAGCAATTTCGATGTAGTCTTTGTTTGAATGTCATGTTTTGCAAGAGGTGACAGAATCTTCTACCCGACCAAATATTGGTCTCTATTAACTTGTTATATGAGATATAGGTTAGGCAAGTAGACAAATAGGAATGGCCACTAAGTAAATAGATGCATGTGATATAGGTCAAGCAGGTGGACAAATAGGAATGGCCTCTAAGTATACATGGGGATGGTTAGTATGTAGGTAAGGGGTATTGATTTGTTTTTAGGTAAGTAGTAAATATAACAATTGATCTCTCAAGGTGATTATCTAGGGAGTTGGAATCCAATGGAAAAGTGTTTCATGTTCACTTACCATCCATCCCACATGGTGCATTGGTTTATGCAAAACAAAATATCTGAATTTGTCCCAAATTTTCAGAATAATTTATGCTATTGGTTTTGTGAAGGACAAAAAGGTTTGTGTGTCACATTCTTTTAAACAACCATCCAACTTTTCTACTTCATACCAGGTAAATTGAATGGGTGCCAACAATATAACAATTTAGGTTTCCAAACCTCTTTAAAATCTTACAATTCTTAGTGTTCCAATTGCAATGATGGATTGAAGGACATTACTTGCAGCCCTTCGTCATTACAAAATTCTCAAAATATTATTTACTTTGAGACTCATCTCATCAACTTTTCTTTGTTTCAATACCAAACTTTGTCAAAGTTTGTAAGAAGTGCTTAGCTTCACAAGTGTTAGCATACTTACACTCTTCATTATTTCTTATGATAATTTTCCTAAACTTGTGGTTTTGAGAAAACTCTTATGTAGAAAACATGTAAAATTTACATAGGATATTCTGTCGACTCCTTATTCCCTAATGAAGATTGACCTAATGAACTCACTCTGAATACTTATCAAGTTCATACTACATAGGTTTATTTGAGCAAAACTAACACCAAAAAAATTGTGTGCAAAATGCTCTAGACCATGAATTCTTCCCATTCCTATTTATGAAACCTCATATAATGGCTTCCTTTCACACATAGACTAAAAATATGGGTACAGGTTTTATGCATATATTGTTGGATAACAAAATGTTATGTAGATCACAATTTGATGTTGAAAAGAAGAAAATATAGATTTGGTTCAAACCAGAGTTATATGAGGTTCATTTTTTCAAGAATTGGAACAACAAAAGCCATTCGAATCATGATGCAAATCTTAAGAAATTCAAAATAATGTCAATAAATTGAGGACAGAGGTAAGGGAAAGAAGGGAAAGTACACATGACATAACGTTTCCATCTTTTATGCCCAAGCCATATTGTTGACACTATCTTTTGCTAATTCTTTTGCCTTGCAAACCTTGAATGTGAGTTCAAAGCTAATGTAACAAAATGTTGATGTTTTTAGATTCTTTTTCCAGATCTTGCACCAATGGAACTCCAGAACACCCATGTAATCGTGACACAAAATAAATGCAAAACAGAGGTTGCATCTGCACAAAAGAATTGCCTAATCACAGACTTCCAATGCACTGGGGCACAGAACAGGAGACAAGATGTCCAAGGAGACAAGTGCACAAGCTTGCCCAAACAACAGCAGTCCAGTTCACCAATTTATGGCAGATACTGATTTGATCAAAAAGGTTTCTAGGCACCACACCTGTCAACAAATGCTCACTCATGGCATATAATATGACCAAACTTTACAGCATCCATGGTCACAGCCAGAAGGGGAACTGATTTCCTACCGAAGATATACCAAGCTCTCTCCTAAATAAACCTCCCACTAGTAGCAAGATGATGCAGATGCAGGTACTTCTGGCTTTTATATGTGGTTCATCTGCTGGCCACAATATTGTTCATACCAAAACACATATGACAGTGATGCTTGCTACCACAAATTACAATGCTTAAAGCAAAGGGCTAGATCTATCCCTCTGTCAGTGGCTGGTAGCAGTTCTCCTACTGCAAGCTTCTGGCCAGTGTGCAAAGACAAAACACACTGCTGCTGCCTGACACTGCCTGTCTCAATTTTTGGAGTTTGGAGCATAATACACATACATATCAATAGATTGAAATACCCTTCTGTTTCCCTGAGTGTACCTGTCCAAATCTTGGAGCACTATTTCTGTGAGTTGACTCAATTAAGTAGCAAGGCCTTAATTTGTAGTGTTCATACCTGATGAGAAGCAAATCAGAATTTGTTTATCAAGAGTCTTAAGGGATTTTGCGGACCTGGATGGACTGCAACATGTCAGCAGTGGAGATATCTGACACAGCCACGATCAAGTCACCCTGTTTCATCATTCCACGGGCCTTCAGTAGAGCAAACGTGCGCCGCAAATTGCTTTCCATATCATCAGAAAAGTCAAGGCGGAATGGAATTAATCCCCACTGCAAATTCAGCCTCTGGCGCACTGACTTGGTCTCTGTGAAGGCGAAAATGGGGCAATCTGGTCTACATCGAGATAGCAGGGATGCCATGTAGCCTTGTCTTGTGTACACAAATATAGCTTCAGCTTCTAACTTGTTTGCTGCAGTCATCACCCCAAATCATCAGTTTCTATTAGCTAACCCATGATATAACAGCATAAGTAAGGCCCCTGCAGAGTAGGAAAGGTAGTCAAGCACATCTAACAATCCTCCATGTATCAATTCATCACAAAACAAATGTGTGACTACAGTAGTGATCTTGAGTAATTTTCTAGCTCTGTTCTCCCTTGTTAATGTCATGCACACTTCCAGAAGACTGGACTGAAAAGATTACTTGTGGGCTGTCCCATTCTTTTCCTGGATGAATGAACCATGAGCAAGTGAATATGCTCACCCATCTGAGCAGCAGATATGGAAATTTGTTCAGAGATCCGCTCATGAAGGGCTGTAGAAAGCTCTGGCAGACGTATTGTCTGGTGAATCTTTTCCTCACGGCACCAACGTTCCATCCTGAGGCTGACTGTGCGGAGAACACTGAGAGCCTTCTCTGGATATAAACCCATAGCTGACTCCCCTGACAACATCAAGGCATCCCCTCTTTGTCTCACTGCTTCTGAAACATCTGCAACCTGCACACCAACCACTCATCCCATCACCACATTCAGTACCACTCCAAGCCTTCTCAGAGGTCTGCATGAAACAGTAATTCAAAAGTTGGTTTGAAGCATTTATAGGAAGAAAATTAAACTGAACACTTCTGCATTCATGCTTGCAGATGTTTGGTTGAGAATCGACTTGTCCATGTCCACCCTTTCAACTATTACTGACCACTTCAACTGAGAGTTCAGACCTAATTCATGTGTTGGAAAAACCAGCTTGCATGATTGATGGTCCCTCTATCCAGGGACAAAAACTCTGGTAGGGAATTTTATTAGATTCTTTCTGCTGTGCTAGGTTAACTGTAAAAAGAGGTTAGGGTTAACCTCTGCACGTGTGGGAGTTGGATACTCAATCATGGACTCCAACAGTTGTGATGCCACAATCACAGGTTTGTTGAGCTGACGACACAGGTGCACAATACGATGTTGCACTGATGGCACCTGCTCCAAAGGTATCTGAGCGCCAAGATCCCCTCGTGCCACCATAGCTCCATCTGCCACCTGTATTATGTCTTCTAGATTCTTCAAAGAATCACTGCTCTCTATTTTGGCAAACACACTGGTTGACCTGTCAAGATGGGAGGAGAAGTCATCTTAGATACTATCCATCTCTGAAAACCAATCAACCTTGTGATTTGAAACTGAATCCCATAATTTCAAATGAAACACATATCTACAACATTGCAGAGTGAACACCACAGTAACACTTTGAAAATAACCATTGTGTCAGTTCCAGAAAAACCAAAACTAATATGACAACAATGATGGGATAACTAGTAAGTAATGTAGTTATCTCTATTACCACTATCTATATAGATAGGTATAGATAACTTAATAATAATTTGCTAAAAAATTCAGGCAAACCATTGTACAAAATGTCTGTCCTGAGTTCCTGTCACATACTGGAAACAAATCTGAAGTTTCCATCTGAAACACATCTACAGAATGGGGCTTATGACAAAGAATTTACCCCTCAGGTGACCTTGCAGTGATGTAGCTCTTGAGGTGCTTTATTACATCAGCCGTTTTCACAAAAGAGATTGCAATGAAGTCGACTCCCTCAGCTAATCCAAAGTCAATATCAATCCAGTCCTGCACAGAAAAATATATTACGGTAAGCCTGCAGTATGTCAGTTAGTCAGTCAACACAGAACTACCACACTTCGCATAACCACAAAAAGAGCGATTAGTCTGTCATGATCCTCTTATGATAACAATCATTCTGGCCTCATTTCTCCACAAATAGACTAAACCCTGCTCAAATGAAACACAGAACAGGTTGAAGGTACTATCTGCAGTGTTTCTACTGGATGTAACAAAAAACAACTCCCTAAACTAGCTATGGAAGGTGCCCATCACTCCTCTTTTACTTGTGATAATGATTGATTGGAATGCCTGGTCTTCATCAAAGAAGGGAACGATCAGTGCCTTTGATGATATTGTGGGAAGCATTGCATTTCGTTCCCGGACAAGACGGCCCTCTCTCCAAATAGTGAGGTTAGCCCGAGGAAGCAGCAAACCAGGGTCAGTGCATTTACATTTTGCATCTGGCCCAAACTTCTCCACCACCTCAAAGCGGACCATGCCTCCATCAACCACCAACTCATCCCCAACCTTCACATCTGCCAATTGCCAAACATTGATGTCCAAAAACCTACCATATAAGCACCAGAATAGGACTCAATCCACTAGATAAGCAATGTCAAAGAGCATTGACCTGGGAGGAACTAGTAAGATTGTGAACAATGTGTAAGAGAAAAATGATGACAGCAGCAGCATACCTTCAGCAAAACCATCGTAGTTAACAACAGAAGTGCGCTCAGGCAATACACCACCATCAAAGGTTCGTACTGTGAATGTCCACTCCTGGTTGATCTGTTCATAAAATGCCCAGCCATTTCATTTATGTCAATCCTACTGTGCAAGTAGGGTTTCATATCTCTTCCACAACAGATGAGCCATCATTGCTCTCAAACTCACAGAAAACCTGAGATTAATACACATTTTGGCCACCTTTGTTGTACTACGCCCAAGGTGATGGTGAATCCACTCACTGTTGATCTGAGACATCCTAGGTCTCTCAGAACAGAACTGCATTTTCGTATTAAAATATGTGATCTTCTTCTCCCTTTTCCTCTCTCTCTCTAGTCAACCATTTGGTTTTGGTCTGGTTTTTCATCAGGCTTTTGCCTTAACCCTAAGACAGAGAGAAAGATCAACAACGACATTTCCAGATGTTTTGCTTGAATGCTGTTTTGAGTTATAGTCTCTGCTTGGAAAGAAGACCAGAGGACAAAACCAAATGCCTTTGTCACTCTACGATTTGACCTAATTCCATTTTCTCTCTCACCTCAGCTTTGAGAGAACTCGCTCCGCCGAGGTCTCCCATGTGGATTTCGCTCCCTTGCGTATCCATCATGATGGCAACAGAGAAGCCTTTCTCAGAGTTGAGCTTTCGGACATTACGAATGACTTCCCTGTGCCATTCACGAGTGCCATGACACATATTCAAACGCGCAACGTTCATTCCCCCCGTCGCCAAAGCCTCCAGCTGCTCAAACGAGCAAGAAGCGGGACCAATTGTACATATCAGCTTCGTCCTCCTGGTGCTCCGGAACCCATTCTCCTTCAACTCCGCCTCCGAAACGGAATCGATTTCCATGGAACCACCGCCGCCTTCTCCCTCTCTCCCTGTAGTCGTCGTAATCTTCCTGGTCTGGAACCCTCCATTCGTGACAACTCCATCGCCCGACGACGGCGGCTCCAACACACCGGTATTCGAAGAATCCTTATCACTACTACTACTTGCAGCAGCCGCCTGCGGACTCCTTATTTTCCGCAAGAGGTTTCCCTTGTGCTTTGCGACAAAAAGAGAAGAACATGAAGAAGAAGAAGAAGAAGAAGAAGAAGAAGGCACAAAAGAAACCGAACCTTTGTGACTGAAAGAATGTGTTTTATTTGCAGATCCTCTTCTTGTAAGATCCCCGCACAAAGGCGTACAAGAGTTAAGCTGCGCATCACGCATGAAGCTCAAAAGCTTCACTTGCGCCATGGCCATGGCCAGCAGCTCAACCTCGACGCAGCAGAAGCAGCAGCAACAAAGTAAAGCAAAAGCAAAGCGGAGCACAAGAGAACACGCCGCATTTGCAAGCAGCAGCTTTGAGCAGCTTCGTGGCGCACTGAAATCTACCAAATCTTGCTTAAATTTACAATTTGGGATTTCTAGATTCTAGACAACCTAGGAGAACTGAAGATTGTGGTACTGGAACATAGCAAGTTTCTCACATTCTACTTCCATATTCTAGGAGCTTTTGACCAGCTTCGTGACCAGTGAAATCTACCAATGTCATTGAATTTAAACTTCAAGATTTTTCAGATTTTACGGAATCTAAGAGAACTGAAGATTACAGTACCAAAAATATAGCAAGTTTCGAACATTTTATTCCTATATGGTAGAAGATTCGTGGCAATCTGAACTCTACCAAATATTGCTTGAGATTTTGACTATGAAAATTCTGGATTCTAGAGAATCTGGTAGAACTGAAGATTATAGGACGTAAATATACCTATTGCAAATTTTCGGCATTTGGCACCCACCCATATCTAGCAGGAATTGAAAATTTGGACAAGAAGTTTTGGCAGAATGAGTAGGTACTGCAGGTCTTGTGTTTTTCTTTTTTGGGCCCTTTTTCTTTCTCTTTTTTTTCTTTTGGAGGGTTGTAAGGCAACCAGTTGTTCTGTTGTGGACCAGCTGTTGTCACGCCCTTTTTTTGAAAGACTGAAACGTGGAAAAAGAAAAGAAATGGAAGGAAGGAAGGAAGGGAGTGAGGGAGGGGGGTTTTATAAGCTTTTCCGTCTGTGTGACACCAACCCTCTAAAAAAACTTTTGAGAAAATAATGTTGTTATTTGTGTGGCATTACGGCATGTAATGTCAATGTCCACTCCATGATGTGCGAGTGCATTGCACTTCATAACGTCACTGGTCAGCCTGGCAAGGTGCATTACGATGTGTAGCGTCACTCATGCGCCACTCAAAGATTTCCTTCAATCTTTTTTTCTTCAACAGTAAGAATATTTTTTCATTAAAGAAATGTTGGGACAATCCAAGAGTCCGTGTCTGTTTGAGACTAAATCAAAGAAAAATGAACAATATTGTAAGGACATCACACTGGTGTAAGGTCTCTATGGGGTTTGTTACCCATGAAATTTTAAATGCTAAAATCCAGGTCTGAAAATTTTTGCCTTGAAACTTAAACCCTAACAATAGGCAACAAAAATTAGACCTAAACTCAAAAATTTAGACCTGAAAACCCTAACCCTAAAATCCTAACCCTAACATAAGAAACTTATGTGTAAGTTATGAAATTTGGACATGGCACATGGAAAAAATTTCCAGTAATATCAGCACACTTTCCAGCATCCTCTTACCAAAAGGAATATCACATGTCCAAGTGGCATGGAAGGCTTTCATCTAACACCACCAAACCTTCTCAAGTCCTCTTGGTCAATGTTTTTTGGCCCTCTCTCTACACACAATAGACAAGGGTTGTTATAATAATTGTATGAAATACCCACAAGGCTTATTCCATGGTGTGAAGTGAAGACCTTTTGGCCAAGAAACAGTTAAGATTTGGTGGCTTGAATTATTTTGTGGAGTTGACTTTAGTTAACTAGCAATTTAATATTGTATATAGTAAGTTTGTATAGGCATGTGCTTAAGTTTGAAGAGAAAAACCATTGGGCCAATGATATTGTTGTAATTGGTGGTTTGAAATGTTTTGAAGAAATCTCTTTAAAGAACCAATATTTTAATGCTAGGATATGATTCACGAGGTTTGTGCTTATGGGTGAGAAAAGACCTCTTAGCCAATGAGATTGATGAAATTTTAGTGATAATGGTAAGTTGGAACTAGTTTAGGTAAAACAATTTTAGGTTTCATACGTCATCTTTTTGGATGACAAATTCATGTGAAAATGGTTTTAAAATATGCGAAAATTGATTATAGACATGTGGAAACCTTTTCCAATTTGCTTTGTCATAGATTCATATTTCAATTGTCACATGTGAAAATTGAACGCTCTTGTCCTTACAAGGAAGGACAACACATATTTGAATTCAAAAGGTCACATTGAATAAAAGATCAATCTTTTTTAAATATTTGGGATTGATATCGTTTCACATAAGTTTCTTGATATAGAATTGATACATAATAGAGATATCCGTAAAGTCAGGAAAAGACAGCACCAGTAGCCTGAATTCGGTCATACACAGGGTGAGATTTTTAAAAAACCTACAAAAAAGTACATTAGCATTGAAGGGGGGGGTGAAACTCAGAAAGTTTCACCCTGTCTTTCTTTTTTCCTTAGCGCCTCCACCGCTGCGACATGGATTTTCACTGCTCCAACCTGTACAACTACTATAAATCCTCTCGAACCTTGTGCATTAAATGCTGAGATTCAGCATTTCATACCGAGATTTAATGAAATTTCTTTACTGATACCACTAAAAGAGGGGTTAGGGAGTGAAAGGAGGCCCAAAGACAGGGTCAATTTGTGGATATCTCTCATTAAATTATTATTTTCCAATAGTTGAAAATTTAATTTCGTGTTCAAATTTCATATGGATTTTTTTTATATTAAAGACATCTGTAAAGTTGGGCAAACATGGCACTGGAAACCCATGTTTGGCCCATTTATGAAATGTAATTTCAAAGACGGTATCAAAAAATTACACTCAAACCCAATAGGGCTCTAAACTCAGATTTCACACAGGACTCAGCATGAACTGAGTTTCATGCTGAGTTTCCTGCCTAGGCATTGTTTAGTGAAGCCCTTGTCTCATCACATTCATACCTCTATGCTTGCTCCTTCGTTTGTCATCTCATGATTACCTCTACGCTTGCAATGGTTCTAGCTTGCATAGCTCTAGAAGTTTTAGTAGTCTCCTACCCTCCATCGCCCCGCAACCTCCTTAGTTTTAGTGCCTTATGTATATGCTTGCAAGAGCTTTGTTGGTTTGGCTTGCATAGCTCTAGAAGTTTTAATAGTCTCTTGCCCTGCATTGCTTCGCAACTTCCTATGTTTCAACACCCTACATCTACGCTTGTAAGAGCTTGAGGAGGGAGTTTTAAGGAATAGCATTTCATCCAAAGTTCAGCAGCAACAAGGAAAACTTGCGGCAAAATCTTTTAAGGTGAGGTTTAGCCCAACATTATACCAAGATGGCTTTGGTAATTTAAGGTACAAAAGAAAAAAAAAAATTATTTTTATTTTTTGGCAAACATTTCTCCTATTGCTGGTCATTTTTTGCATGTTGCCACAAGGGTTGCGATTTTTTCCAAACCTTATTGATGGTTAGTTAAAAGAATCATTGAAACAAACCGATTTTGAATCTCCAAGACTAGAAAAAAAAACATCTTGTTTTTTCTCCAAAAATTGAAAACCTTTTCTCATCTCCATAAACTCCAAAAATAATGCCTTGTACTCCAAACTCTAAACCCTCAAAACAACCCCATAGCCATGAAAAACCTAAAGAATTCCCAAAATATCTATTAGCTCCTTTAATAGATACATTCATGTTTGAACATATCTTCCCAAACTTGCCCTTGGATCCATCTATGATGTGGCGGCTTCGTCAAATAAACCATGTGTGGCATAAATTATGGGTATTCCTTTGAATGGCATGCCTTAAACATTATGAAGCATTACAATGTGTTTTACCACTAAACTATTGTTATGCAAGGACTTCCAAGGCGTTCTTTGAAACAACATTGCAATTTGAAATTCATTGTTTGAAGTTTTGCTTTTTATATGATACAAAGATTTGAGACTTTAATTGTAAGGTGGCTTTGAAACATCATGTGTTTTGGACCTTTTCACATAAGCAGTTAGTTTTAATGTGTATGGGCATTCAAACCCACCTCGAAACCTTCTTTTTGGTTTTGTAATTAAATAACCTTGGAAATTTTGGGTGACTTGATGTCCATGGGTATTTACATATTCTTGCAACCCGAACATTTGGTTTTGTAGCCAAAATGACTTCAAGTTTTTTGATACCTTGGATATGCGAGATGACTTTGAGTGTGGCCCTAAAATCTTACCCTAAGTTTTGTAACTATAGATGAATGGTTTGGATGGTCTATAGTTCAATGATATACCTTAATTTATTGGTCTTGTTGAATATGATACTCAAACACACCTGAAACCCGACTTCCTAGCTTTAAATCTTTTTAACTTACACCATTTATTGGATTATATGTGTATGGGTAGTTATGTACCTTTGAAACCTATATTCTTCATTCTAACTAAAAGGACTTCAAATATTTATACCTTGCATGTGTGTGGTGACTCTAAGTATGGCCTTGAATCCATACTTTAAGTTTTGTAGATGCATACAAGTGGTAAATTCAATTTCATTTTGGAAGATAGGGGTCTTTAAATGAAATAAACACTTGTTTGGATGGTCTACAACTCAATGACATATTTTAATTTGTTGGCCTTGTTGAACATGATACTCAAAGACACCTGAAACCTATCTTCTTAGCTTTGAATATTTCTAGTTGATAGCATTTACTATATGTGTATGGGTAGCTATGTGCTCTAGGTTTAAGTCTTATTCATTCCAACCAGAAGGACTTCAAGTCTTTTTATACTTTACATGTGTGTGGTGATTCTAAATATGGCCTTGAAACCCTACCTTAAGCTCTATAGTTGTAAATGAGTGGTAATTCAACTTTAATTTGGAAAATATGGGTCTATAAATGATGTAAACACTTGTATATATGGTTTGTAGCTCGATTCAATACCCTAATTTATTGAACTTGAAAATTTTAGTAGATAAAAAAACACTTGAACCGAACCAAAAGGATTTCAATTTTTCTTATACCTCAAAGATATGTGTGGTGACTCTAAGTATCATTAGGAGAAAAATAGGTATTTTTTACTAGTCTTTGCAACTAAAATTTAATTGCAAGTGACATTTGTGACTAAAATCTCATTAATGCTTTGAACAACTCGTATGAGACATTAGTTGTAAATGACAAGGTGTATTGGATGAAAGAAAAAATCAACAAATACAAGTTCATCTTTTGACTCCATTATATATGTATTGTCACATTCAACTACAATGAAACTATTTTGGTCACAATTGAAACAAATGATGTGTTGCCACATGTTCTAATATTGAAATATTTCAAAAATTATTATTATTATTATTTTGAAATAATTTAAGACATTCAATTCAAATGCTTGGATGATATTATATTATGACACATTGCCCAATGTAAATATGCCACATGACACCTTAAGATGAATTTAATATACAATATTAATATTAGGTTGGTAGGTGTCTAGATAGGTACATAAATAGGTGTTTACAAACCTAGGTTACATACTTACTTACCTACCTACTTAAGTAAAAATGTAAATAGGCAGGTGTACCTTTTTAGGCTAAATACCTACTCATATAAGTAGGTACTTAAGTAGGTAGGTACATAAGTTGACCTAGGTAGGTAGGTCATACTATGTACCTACCTAATTAAGTAGATAAATAGGTTAAGGAGGTTGATAGTTTAAAATTGTGCATAATTTTTCTTTTTATTTTGGGTTAAACCTTTTGAATGGTTCATCCCATGTGCACAAATTTCTTAATGTGAAATTTGATGATTACACCCCTTGTTTATATAATGTTCAAAATAGGAATGGAGAACAAACAATATGGGATAAGTTTTGAAGTTGCAACTTTTTCACAAATTAAATTACAACTCCAAAATTTTCTTCATGCCTTTTGTTCTTAGTTTTTAGATTTATAAATAAATCAAGTACATAACTCACTAGATAATTAGAGAACCATTTAATTAACAATGATTAAATTTAACATATATTTGAAATATAAACTATACACTACAAATGTTAAGTATTCATTATCAACTATTTAAATAAATAATAACTTCTTAATATTTAATTAACTAACTATCTAGTTTCTCAGAAATTGTTAATACATAACTTAAAGATAAATAAATAGCTAATTTTTTAAAAAAATTAATATCTAGTCGAATTAAAGATAATATAATTAATGTAAAAATAAATATTTTATTTTATTTTTAAAATAATAATTCTGGTTTTTTTCAACTTATAAATAATGAACAAATAATTGTTATTTAAAAAAATTCCTACACGATTTTAAAAAAAAGTAATCTTAAAATAATTATATTAGTTATTATATAATTCAAATAATTAAACAAAGAATTACAACAAAAAAATTTAGAATTAAAATTTAAAAATTTAGATTCAAATTATTTTTAATTTTATATTTAAAAAATGAATTATAGTTGCAAATTTCAAAATTGAAACATCAATTTTAATGTTTAAATATAATTTTCATAATCTGAATTATAATTTTATACCCAAACATATATTTTTGAATAAAAATAAAAATTTTAAGAATTCATACTTAAAACTTCAAATTAAAATATTGATTTTTAGATTCAAATAAAATGTTTCAAAATTGGAATAATAATTTTTAGATTCAAATAATGAATTTTAACTTTTAAAAAATCATAATGCAAATAAAAAATTCAAATTCACATAAATATTTCTTAAATTAAAATATCAATTTTAAAATTCAAATATATATACATTTCATAACTGAAATATTAATTCTCAAATTTGAATAATAAATTTCAGAGTTCAAATATTAATTTTTAGATTCATTATATGAACAATATACATACATACACAAACTTAATATACACACAAATATATATTTATGATATATGTAATATGTTATAAATATAATTTTATTACATACATAAAAATACACCCCTATGTTATTGTAGAATACCTTTAGGATGTGACTAATTTGACTATTGCAATTAATGGGACATATCAATATATTCATGGATGAAAACAAACTTAAAATCCGTCTAACTGATAGGATGAAGTTTTTCCAATAGTTGCATCATAATTGTAAAACTAAGCAAAATAGTTGAAATTTAATCTTATAGTTGTAAATATTCCCAAACTTAATCGCAAATGACTTCAAGTTGCATGTAATTGCAAATGAAATGGTTACATTTTGGTTGATTTCTAGTAGTGTATGGCCCTAAAACCCTACCCTACACTTTGTAGCTCTAAAAAGGTGGTAATTCATATTCAATTTGGAAGTTAAAGGTTTGTTGATGAAGTAGAATTGTATTGGTATGTTTGTAGTTCAATCATATACATTGGGGTGGGCTTTATAGGATTAGGCCCATGTTCAGCTCCACCTCAAAAGGCCCTTATTTTCCTAAAGCTTATCCCCTGGGGCTTCATCATACATTTACAACAATTTTAATGAATAGAACATTCAAAGGGTTTGAATGGTCTATGCCCATTGGTGAAACTAAAATTTCTACCAATGCTTTGTAAACAGAAAGTGTTAAATAGGTGTATGGGTACTTATGTACCCTTGAAACCTTAATTGTCCATCTCCAACCAAAAGGATTTCAAGTTTTTTTTTCCTTGGATGTGTGTGACTCTAAGTATGGCCCTAAAACCCCACTCTACAACTCCAAAATATTGGCAATTAAAGTTTAAGTTAGAGTGTAGGAGTCTTTAAGAAAACTAGAAACCCATGTGTATGGTATGCCCTAATCTTGGGGTTTAATAGAAAAAAGAGCATTTTATATTTTGAACAAATGGGTTTTGTATTATTTCTTTTTATGTTCATTCTTCATTCTTCATTTGCCTTTGCAAAGATGAATTATAAAACTTAAATGAGTGTTCCCATAAAGTTTTAAATCACTCAAAATGAAGAAGAGATGAAGAAGATATGAATAAGTGTTCGGTAATAAGTAATTAAACCCTATAAAACTTTCCCAATGTCTTTTGTTTTCATTTTTTTATTTGTACATACATAATATTAATTAAGTAAATGACTAACTAACCAATTAAATATTTTCCATTAAAGATATCAATTTTAAATATTAGATATTAAATATTTATTATAAACTATTTTTACAACTAGTAACTTTTTAATCTTTAGAAAACTAACATATTACGAATAAGTTATCAATACATAAATAAATAACTAAATAGCTACAATATTTTTGTGAATATTTTTAAACTAAAAATTATAATAATCGAGTTATTTATAGTTATGTAATAAATGAAAAAAATACTTTAATTACTGTAAACACTGAATTACTAATATTTTATGGTAATAAATAGGAATATTACACTAATTACTATAATTTCAGACTCAAATAATTTTTTTTCAAAATTAAAAGATCAACTTTCAGATTCACATAAAAATTCAAAATTAAAATATCAAAATTTTAATTCAAATAGTAGTTGTTAGAATTGAAATTAAAAAATTTAAGATTCAAATAATATTTTTTCCAGAATTGAATTGTTAATTTTCATGTTGAAATAAGAATTTTTGAATTCACATAGCAATGTCAAAATTGAAATCTTAATTTTTAGTTTCAAATAAGAATTTTTGAAATCACATAATAATTCATAGAATTGAAAAAACATTTTTCAAAATTGAAATATAAATTTTCAGATTCAAATAACATTTCTTGAATTGATATAACAATTTGCATAATTCAAATATTAATTTTCAAATTCAATATATGAACATGTACATACATATGCATAATTAATATACAAAAAAAACATATTTATCATATGTTTAATATATCACAAATATAATTTTGTTACATACATAAAAATCTACATTTAAGTCATCGTAGAATACCTCTAAGGGTGTGATTAATGGGAGATATAAGCTTATTCATGGATGACAAACTACCTAAAAACCATCCAACCCATAGGATGAAGTTATCAATAGTTGTAACAAAATTGCAACAATGACCAAAGTAGTTGAAATTTGATTTTATAGTTGTAAATATTCCTAAAGCTAATCACAAATGACTATAAGTTGCATGTAGTCGCAAATGTAATGGTTACATTTTTGTTGATTTCTACTAGTGTTAATGATCAGATCTAAGTTTCCAATGTTTAGTAATGCAACAAGGAAAGGTAATCCAAGATTCATTATGCCAATGCATGTTAGAGAAGACTTAATATCATTGAGGAATGACAATCATATTATCCCAATTGATGTACTTGAATTCAAGGGGTGTAATAGAAACAAAATTTTGATTCACATATGTGTCTTATTAAAAAGTGTTATTTGTATGTGTTTGTTTAATCTAGCTTAATTGTTGCCTATAAAAAATTTGAAACCAAGGCTTGAAATTCATGGGTTTTTTTAGTTTGCCATAATTTATGTTTTATGGATATAAAGGTGCAAAGCAAACATCCAAAGGACTACATAGTTATTTATTTAAAAGGTCTTTCATGCAATTTCACTTATTTGAAGATCTTTGTTAATATATATGCATTATGCATGTTCTTCAATGTCTTACAAAAAGATAAAATTGGTTGTTTATTTTTTTGAGTGGAAATATAATTTGTTACAAGCCACTTTGTTTTAGTTGTTGCATTGCATTGCATAAATTTCCTTGCATGGGGTTGTTTAAACTTGTGGCCCATTGTAATACAATTAATCAAAAGCTAACACGTGTTAAGGTTGGAGGGATAATAAAAATTCTTAGAATTGTCTATTTTAAAAGAATGTTTTGGCCTTGCAAAAATAGAGTGTTGAAGCCATATTTAAGCTCTAGTGAATATGCTTGTCTTCCCACTCATTTTTGTTATTTTAGATTATTTTTTATCTCACTCAAACTTATATGGGCATACACATTTTCATTTTACTTTTCTTTTTAGTGTTGTAGGGATTGAAAAAAAAGTGAGTTGGTCATTATATTATAATACAAGCAAATTTGTTAACTTTGTGCCATTGTGGTATGTGGCCACCTTTAGCTTTAATTTGGTTGTGTTTTTGTGCACCTAATTTAAGCTATGGGAATAGGTTTCCCTACTTCCACACAATGGCTAAATAGGTTCCAGTTTTGTAATTAACTATTATGAATTACATAGTTTGATGAACCTCCTTAAAGTGTGAACATCAATAGGATTAGGCAAGAACCTATGGAACTTAAAGTTTTGAGGAGGTTGCAATGGGGCAAGTTCAATGAAAAGGATTAAATAATGAAAATAAGGGATAACAATAACAAATAAACATTAAACCTTAAACCTTTAACTTTAATGAATTGAATGAAAGATGTTCAATGAAAAGTGAATATTCAATTGAATGCAATGCAAAAATGACAATTGTAAGAACTTACCTTTGCAATGTGCAACTATTACAAGTTTGTAAAACCATAGAATTTTGTTTAATGAAAAAGACAAAACACAGTGAACACATTGAAAAAGTTGAATAGTGAAAAAAGGACAACAAGAGCAAATGAACATTAAACCTTAAATTGTAAATTTGAATGAATTGAATGAAAGATGCTCAATAGAAAATAAGGATACTCAATTCAACTCAATGTAATGCAAAAATAACAACTTTAAAAGTTTATTTCTACATTGTGCAATTGTTGTTTTATAAAACCTTCGAACCTTGTGTAATGAAATAGATGGAATTAATGAATAATGGATAATGAAAACAAAGGATAACAAGAACCAACAAACACTAAATTCTAAACCTTAAACTTGAATGAACTAAATGAGAGACAATCAATAGAAAGCAAGGATATTTAACTTAATGTAATTTGATTTAAAAATGACAATTGTATTACCTTTGCATTATTTGGTAGTTGTTTTGTAAGATTTTGAAGCCCTGTTTAATGAAATGGATTGAGTTAGTGGATAATGAGTAATGAAAACAAAAAACAATAAGAGCAAATGACCTCTAAACCCTAAACCTGATGTTGAATTGATTGAAAGGTGTTCAATAAAAAGTAGGGATATTTGACATGATTGAATGCAATGCAAAAATGACAAAGGATTGTGAGAGCTAACCTTTGCAACAATTGTTTTTCAAAACACGCTATACATTTTTGATGTTTTGCAAGTTACAAGTTATAACCTTTCCTGATTCATTGGACCGCATCCCAAATTGATGAAATTTACACAACAATGAACACACAAGTGTTGTCGACAACGCACATCACATAGTGCACACATGAATTTAGATTCTAAAGGTGGGCATTGGGAACTCACAAATTCCTACTTGTTGACTAAATGCAATAATGAATTTGTTTTCAACAAAACAAATCAAGATTTGCCTTCGATTTGTTGCTTGAACAATCCTTTGCACAATGCACATTGAATGCATCTTAAGTCCTAACAATGACACAAATTAGCAATGGCAATTTCAATTACATATTATAACCAATGATGGTGAGAGCGGCCATTTTGTATGCAATGATGAGTAACGAACCTTACATAAAGTTCATTGTTGTTTTGGCAAAAGATGAGAATAATAAGTAAGTATTGGTGACATGTGTCAAATGGCACATGGTGTGATAGTGTCATATGATGGCAAGAGAAGTTTTAAGCTTGGCATGTCTAGTGATAGGCATTTGGGTTTAAGAGAAATCATAGGTCAAAGACATTTCTAAATATGTAGCCTTTTGGTGATTTTACCTTTATTTTTGCTTTAGTTTTGAGGCATGAAAGTCAAGAGTATAGATTCCAACTCAAAATTTGGCAATATTTTGTCATTAATGTTTTTTTGATGTGGGGCCAATTTTGGTCAAGCTTGTGACCAAGGGTTTTATCAAGTATAAAGACCTACATATATGTTTATCTTCTAATTTTTCTTCATGATAGCTAGTAAAAATATATGGTTGCATATCACATGTAAAAAATTAAAAAGCAAAATTGAAAAATGAAAGGTCCATATAAGTGAAGATTATATTTTTCAAAATGTTAACCATTCGTGGAGGGAAAAAATTGACCTTTAACATGCCCTCCACATATACTCGGAAAATTGGAATTTTGTAGTGTAAGGTAAGGGTAGGGTTTTTAAGTAGTAGGAAAATTGGTAGTTGAGGGAATTTTTTTTACTATGATACTCAATATGTACTAACTAAGTACCCATCATGTATCACAATATTAAAAAAAAAGTAAAAAGTGCATCATGTTTTATGTCATGCAAGAGCTTTTGGCCAGGGCATTACCATGCATTAAATTCCTTAATCCTTAGTACTCATGACATGGGAGGTTATGGGTGCAAAACATGACAAGGTGAAAAAAAACAGGGCAAAGGGCAAACTAAGGGCAAAAAGTAGTAATAGTCTTTTGTATTGACTGCATTAACAACTAGGGGCACATTGTTTCCAACGGCCAAGGCAAATTGACCCCCACATTGAGATCATGATAAAAACCAATGTTGGGTTCAAGTACGAGATTATTTTCAAAGACTTGACCCAGTTCTTTTTTCAAATTTTACTTTCATATTTTCAAGACTTGGGCAGGGTTTCAAAAATTTGCAAAAAATAATTTTGCCCAAGTTTCAAAGTGTTGGTTTTCCAACATGTGATACCAATCAGTTTTGAAAGTTGGTTTGCGTAATAGGTGAAAGTGAATGCTACAATTGAATCGGTTGTTATAGAACAATTGCATACTAGTTATTAAAAATTTTATTATTTGAAAAAATAATTTTTAATGTTCAAAAGTAACAAAATTGCACAAAAAAAGAAAATTCTAAGAAAATTTCAACATTTTACATGTCCATTATTTCATCTTGTTCAAATGAACCTTCAAATTCTTCTAACTCCTCTTCAAAACCTAAATTTGTTTCAATTAACTCAATTAAATAGGAAGGCAGTTTACATCCATCTTTAAGATCACTTAGCCAATTTTTGTTCACAAAAATCAAAATTTTTAAATTTTCTAATTGCAAATGACATCTCTTAAGATTTGTAAGTATGCTTGCTAAAGAAAAAATTCTTTCTATTTCAATTATGACCCTACAATGCTTAAGATTTAACAAGCCAAAAAACCAACTGTAGGAAACATGGTTTCATGCTTTCCCCACCATTGAAAAAGACACTTGATGTCTTTGAGATCCATTTGGTAATGTCTGAAAGTCAATAGTACCCTAGTGACAAGTTCCTTTGATGGGTCACTTGTGGATGGAGTCTGTTGAAAAATATCCAAATTAGAATTTTCATCACCTGTTTGATTTACACATTTGACAAATTTTGTCATTGGATGCAAACGATGATAACACTTCAAAAACATAAGATATAAAGTTCTCCTATCATATTCATCCACAATACTTACATCTTCCTCTTAGCCAACAAAAAAAGATACGAGACAAAGGTTTTTAAATCCAAAGTCTAACATCAAATACAACATGTTCTGAATTTATTTTTTTCAAATTTTTTAAATAAGAAAGAAAAGAATCCAAAACAACATAGACTTCTTTTCTGATGTTGCAAGTAAACAAAGATAATTCAAAAGCTATCCCAGAATCATCATCAATCAAACTAACTAGGGTAGATGGGTTTATAATTTCTTCCTTGAATTTTAAGCACATAGTAATGGTAGATTATAATGCATTAAAAAGTAACCAATGGTTTTTAAATTGGTTCAGAACACAAGCAATCACAACAGGACATAAGGAGTCCACAATTATTTTAGAGATGTGCCAAGTAAGAAAAGGTGGAACTCTTCCTTATTTTGATAGTATACTACCTATTATAACAAAAAATAATAACATACTTGAATTGCAAGGCTTTTTGAAACATAATGATTTTGCTGGAAAATCTATAAATAAATTTAAAATTCCAATGTCAGAAAATCTAATTAAAACAAATCAATATAAAACAAAAAAGACAATAATTCTTGAAAAAAATTACAACAGATTAAATGATCACCTTGTTTTCATTGGAATATTTAATTTTCTTGGAGGCAAATTAGAATCCAAACAAGCCTTGTTCCATTCTTGCCTACACTTTCCAAATGTTTTAGGCCAAGTTATACATTTTTGCAAATCTAACTAAGTAGATTTGATTGAAACAAACTTGAAATTCTTACAAACTTTTTCTTCAGTAGAAGCCTATTGGCATGCTTTGGAAAAAACATGCCCAAAACAAGCACCTTGAAAACTTTCATCTAAACTAAAGACTTCACATTTTATAACAAATTTTAAACAATTGTCATAATGTTTAATTTTTAGCCTTCATTTTTAACACACATAATGATTTTACTTCTTAGCCCATATTGATCAAATAATTTTGTCAAATTGTTAGCTAATGTTTATTAAGTAATTTTTGTTGTCTCAAACAAACCAACACTTACTTGTTTGGGTTGCCAATCAGATCCCAAAAAGTTATAACAAGAGCAAATATATCATGCCCACCTTTTGGCATCCACAAGTCAAAGCTTGTTGTGGCATAAATCTAATCTGTTAATTTTGGCAAAACATATACTTGTTTCGTTTTCTCCACCAAGTTAGGTAATATTTCCTAAGAAAACTATTTTCTAGAGGGCAACACAACTCTAGAAGACAAATGTTATATTAAACGCTTAAACCATACACTTTCAACAAACTGCAATGGTAAGTTATTTTTCAGAATCAAAAGGCCAAGGTCTTGCAAAAAGTCTTTTTGTTGCACATCATCCTTTTTGAAAGGTTCTTTTACAACAGAAAAACATATATTGCACTTGTTGGAACATTTGGCTTTTTTTTGCAAGTTGTCTTTCAATAGTTCCTATTGTTTCATTGTTAATTTATTTTTCAAAAAAATTTCACAATTATAGAATGATTTGCATTTACATGTTTTGTAAAAGGAATTATACCATAAGTTTTATAATAAGTTACTAATATTTTTCTTTCTTTAATTCTTGCATTAGGAATATTTACTACATTATCATAACATAAACTACATCTCATGACTTGATGGGATGCAACTTCAACTTGTTTCCCATCATTCACACAATAAAATGACCAACATAAAGAATTTTTCTTATGCCCTTTCCAACATTTTCTTGGAGCATGTAATTTTTGCAATTTTTTTTTCATTATTTGTTCCCCATTTCTTCAACTTTGCTATTTTGTTTTCACACATTTTCACTTTTTCCTTTTTCCACATCTTTTTCAATGTACACCTCATTTTCATTTTGATTTGACTCCCCCATTTTCTACCATAATATTATCTTGCTTGAAGGAGAAATTAGAAAGAAGTATTTTTTTGCCACAATAATATTCTACTGGCTATATGAAAATCAACCTAAACATTTACAAGCAATTGAAAAAAAATAAAAATGCAATGTGTTCAAAAAATACACAATGCAATTGTGCAAATGAAATGCAATGTGTAAAAATGATATGTAATGTGTATAATTAAATGTACAATGTCCAAATAATTCATGCACAAAAATCAAACACATTATCAACCACCATTTCCCAAAAACACGGAAAATTAAAAAAACTCATCAACAAACAAAAATTGAACACAAAAATTTTCACCTTCCAAGTTTGGTGTGAAGAATTTGAATTTGAAGAATTTGAATTTGGACAACTCCTCCACACTCCACACCTACAAAAAGAAAAGGGGGTGGAAGTACTAATCTGAAATAAAAAAACAAAAAAAAAAAAAAACCACGGGGGAAGCAAAGAGGTACCTAAGTAAGGAGGTTGAACAAGAGGAGCGAAACATGTTGAACAAGAATAGTAGAGTAGGTCGAGCAAAGGAGTAAAGTAGGTCAAGCAAAAGGAGTAGAATAGGTTGAGCAAGAGGAGCAGAGTAGGTCGAGCAAGAGGAATGTAATTGGTCGAGCAAGAGGAACGAAAGAGCAGGTTGAACAAAAGGAATGTAATCAGTTAAGTAAGGGGAGTAGAACAATAGGTCGAGCAAGAGGAGTGAAGTAGTCGGTCGAACAAAAAGAGCGAAGCAACAAGTCGAGCTAGAGGAATGTAATTGGTTGAACAAGAAGAACATAGTTGGTCAAACAAGAAGGATGGAACAACATGTCAAGCAAGAGGAGCGAAACAATTAGTCAAGTAAGAAGAATAGAATAACAGGTCAAGCAAAAAGAGTAGCAAGTCGAATAAAAGGAACGTAGTAGGTCAAACAAGAGGAGCAAAATAGCAAGTTGAGTAAGAGGAGCAATAGGTCAAGCAAGAGGAGCAGAACAATAGAGAGGAGTGGAACAATAAGTTGAGCAAGAGGAATGGAGAAGTAAAAAGGAGCAAGAGGAACAAGATAAGCAAAGTAATTGAGCAAGAGGAATGGAAAAGTAGAAAATAGTAAGAGGAGCAAGAGGAGTAGCGTAATCAAACAAAAAGAGTAGAGTAGTAAGTCAAGCAAAAGGAACGCATAGCAATAGTAAGCAAAAAAACTAATCAAACACATTAAGTTAAGCAAGAAAAAATAAAATGTAAGAAATCATGACAAACTCACACATAGTGAGTAAGCAGTTCTAAAACACTTGCTTTATAACAAGCAACAAGGAGTGTCATTTGCTTACTAAACCTTAAACCTAACTAAACCCTAAATTAACTACTAACTAAACACTGATTAAATAACTAAATGACTAAAGATTAAACCTTACTAACTATTGACCTATTGACACCTAATTAACTCTAAATATTGAAACCTTGACCCTGATTTTTTTTTAATACCTTGCTAGGGTTTCAATAAAATTAAAATACTTATTTGATTAGGGTTTCAAAGGCCTAGTTCTCACATTATATGAAACCTTGCACTTGGGTTTCATAAAGGGCATCATTTAATGTGATACCCAAAGGATTCAAACTGAGAACCAATTTGAAACCCTCTTTGATTGTCGCAACCCCACTTTGGGCAAAGTGGGAGAATGCAACTCCCACTCCCAAAAGTGGAGACTTGGAGTCTTCCGGGATTCCCGAAAACTCAGAAGACGATTTGAGGGGTCAAATCTCCTCGCCTTGCTGCGTTCGTTCGTTGGAAAGGTCTTGAAGAGTAGATGTCCTAAATGGCCTCGCATGAGCCATTTGGACATTTGCAGCCCAAGTTATGGGCAAAAGAAGGGCCAGGAGTCAAACTGGCAGTTTGACTCCCGACCACTAAAAGTTGGGAATCGATCTCTTCCTGAGGTTCGATTCAAGAGTGCAACATGGCGTTGGAAAGCTCTCTTTGGGGGCTACAACTTTGCTTTAGACCTCGTCTTCATTGGACTTTGTAGTCGGGAGTTATGAGCTCCCAAAGTCGCGGGACTCCAACCCGGGACAGTTTCGGGACTCCAACTTGGGAGTCTCGGGAAAAAGAGCCATTTGGATGTAGCCTCGGCGGAGAGCTGCAGAGTATACTATATGGGGGAAGGTGGTGGCTTCCTTCGAGTCCGGGCCGTGGTGAGTCTTGTGTGTAAAAGTGCCCGTGGCTTGTCCCAACACCCAAGGGTGTTCCTAAATGTGAACTAACCCTCTTGTGGTTGTTTTTGAATGCAGGTTCATGCTGGATCTTCTAGTCCATCTTCCTAGTCTAATCCCGGGACTTCTAGCATGCCCCTCTACCCTTCCTTAGTGCTGGAAGTCGAGAACGCCCATCAAGTCCCAATTTTCCGCAATTTAACATAGTTGGACAAGTGGGTTCAACCCGGGACTTGGGAGTGCGTCATTGATTTTCATAATTTTTTTCATACTCGGCCAACATTCGTAAAAACCCAATAATCCCATTTAAATTGCTTTAAAATATTCTAAATATTTATAAATATAATCGTGACAAACTGATGCCAGGTCCCCGAGTTCAAATCTATAATTTTTGGGGCCTAGTATAACCATTAAAATGGGTTTTGGGGTTTTTACCATGATCCCAATGTGGTGGTCAATTCGCCCTGGCCCTTTACAACCTAAAACACCCCCGCCTTGGAAAAGCCCACGCATTGATCAGGACTGAACCGGATCCCCACTATAGGGCTCGTCAACAGGGCATTAAGAATCGTCACTTTCCATGGAGTCTCTCCCCCATACTGACTGGCAGGAATCTAGGGGAAAACTAGCGAGTAGGATCGGAAGACTCTTTATTTCGCTTCCACTGGTTAGTTCTTGTTTGCCTTAGACACCTTTGGAATTTTTTGTGCTTTCCAGTTAGTAAAACTTGGTTCCAAAGGGTGGCACGCAGCTTTGAAGTCTTTCAGGTACCACAAAAGAACAGTTGCATGTCTACAAATATAGGGGAGCTGAGCCTAGGCCTTGGCACTATGTCCCAAAGGGATGCAAAAGTTCTCCCAGGCAGCGCAGCAGGAAGTTAGCCTCACTACCACCCTAGCCAGGTAGTTAGCAGTTTATGCTACCACCCAACCTGGTGGTAGTGACGGTGGCCTGCCCAGCAAACTGGTGTATTCCCCACCTGGCTACGTGGTAGTGAGGGGGCCCTGCTTGGAAAACTATTGTACCCACACTTGGCTGGGTGGGAGGGAGCCGGCCTTGCTTGGAAAACCACTGTATCTACCATTTGATTGGGTAGTGGTGACGCTGCCGTGCTCAGAAAACTACTATATCTGGCACTTAGTTGGGTGGTAGTGAGGCTGGCCTGCTTAGAAAATTGTTGTATCCCACATTTGGTTGGGTGGTAGTGATGTTGCCCTGCTTTGAAAACCACTGTAGCCCGCACTTGGCTGCATGGTAGTGAGGCTAGCCTGCTCGGAAAACTACTGTATCTGGCACCTAGCTGAGTGATAGTGAGGTTGACTTGCTCAGAAAACTACTGTATCCGGCACCAGGCTGGCTGGTAATGAGGCTGCCTTGCTTAGAAAACTACTGTGTTCAGCACCTGTGACGCGTTCCCAAGTCACGGGGTGAAACCCACTTGAGGGTTTCACAAAGTCAAGTTGCGGAAAGTTGAGACTTGGAGGCACGTTCCCGACTTCCAACTCTAAAAAGGGGTAGAGGGTCGAGTTGGGAGCCCAGGGATTAGACTAGGAAGAAGGACTAACTTATCTTGTGTGAATCTGCATCCCAAAACCAACCACAAGAGGTTAGTTTAGCATTCGGGACACCCTTTGGTGTTGGGACTTGCCACGGGCACTTGGACACACAAGACTCACCACGGCCCGAACTCGGGGGAAGCCACCACCTTCCCCCTTATAGTATTCTCTGCGGCTGGTCGCGGAGGCTACATCCGAATGGCACATTTTGTTGGGACTCCCGAAATGGAGTCCCGAAACTGTCCCGGGTTGGAGTCCCGGGACTTTGGACGGCCACAGCTCCTCGCCCTAAACTCAGATCGGGACGAGTCTTGAACCAAAGTTATAGCTCTCGTCAAGAGCTTTCCAACGCCATGTTGCGCTCCCCAAGGCAACGTCGGGAAGAGGTCGATTCCTGACTTTTAGTGGTCGGGAGTCAAACTGCCAGTTTGACTCTCGGCCCTTCTTTTGCCCATAACCTAGGTTGCAAATGTCCGAATTGCCAATGCGAGGCCATTTTCGATATCTACGTTTCAAGACCTTTCCAATGACACCAAGAACAACCAAATGCAAGGTGTTTTGGGCCTTGCTGTCGAGCTCTAAACATTGGGGAGTCCCGGAGGACTCCAAACCTCCAACTTTTCCAAGTGTTGGGCTTCACCCCCACACTTGGCCAAAGTGGGGTTGCGACAACCTGGCTGGGTGGTAGTGAGGTTGCCCTGCCTGGGCGAACTACTGTATTCCCTTAGGACATAGTGGTGAGGCCTAAGCCTAGTGTAGTGCAAGGGTAGCTCTAAATCTTTTCTTGGCCTACTAGCTAGGGTTTGGTTAATCTCCGACCTAGGAGCTAGCTGACTTGACTCTGTTCGACTTGTCTAGACAAGTACGCGCAGTAAATGAGTCATTTGCTGCTATTTGCTACTGTAGTGATATAGTCTTTCGTTCCTGGCTTGTGTCATCCTGCTAGAGGGACAAGACAGACAATGGAATTATATCAACTTGCCGACGATTATATGTCCTATGCATAGTAGTTGCTCTTATGTATTATTTTTGAAAAAGGGATCCAATTCTCGAATGGAGCTTCTTTTTGGAACTAAGGCCTACCCATGGGGTGTTCGTAGAGAATGAGCACGGGCACTTCCATTCTCATAGAAAGATCCCTTGCCCCTTTAATCAATGCCAATGACATTCTTTTAGAAGGCAGGGCCTAATTCATTGCCCTTTAGATCCTGAGTAACGGAAACTTGACAATCATCAACGTTTATGCTGCTTGTTCTTCAAACGAAAAAACGTTGATGTGGAAACGGTTGAGTGAAATGAATCTAGCTGCTGACCACTTCATCCTAGGTGGCGACTTAAACCAATGGGAAGAAACCAAGCGCTTAGGGGTGGTCGGAAAACACCAAATACATAGAAGGGAGGCGGTTGCATGGCACCACCTAACACTCCAATACGGCCTAATGGACACAGCTTTCGAAAAATGTCCGCAAAGGAATTCATCTTTGACAATGGAAGATCTAGTGCACACTCAGCGATGTCGCATATAGAATAGTTCCTTGTCTCCCAAGACCTAGATTTGAAAGGCAAGAAAATTGAGATAGCCACTTTGATACGAAAATTCTCGAACCATTCTCCCCTGTCCTATCCATATGGGGCCAGCCTGCTATACCTGACAAATCATATCGTTATTTTGACTCCTCCCTACTAAAAGATGAAAAAGGGAGAGCTAAAATGCTACAAGCTTGGGAAGGGGAGTTGCCCAAGCCCTCGAGCGACTTAGAGTGGGCCCCTTCGCTTGAGGCTGCCACCAGAAGAGTATTGGCTTACAACGCGTAATTAACGAAGGAAAGGCGCCGCCTAAAAGGAGTGTAGGTCAGAGCGCACACAAAGAAAATCCAGCTAGCTAAGGAGCAGTTGCAGTGGGACCCAATTAATGAACAAGTGCGAGACATCTTGTGCAAATCGCAAGGAAAGCTAGCGAAGGTCTTCCAAGCCTCAATTGAGTGCAACAATCACCTCTCAGCGGCCAAATGGTTCAGGTATGGGGACACTTGCTCAAAAATTTTCTTTGACTTCCACTAAATCGGAAAGAAAAAAACACTCCTGAAGGAGTTAGAGGTTGATGGAAAGACAATCTCTGACCAGAAGGACCTCTCCCATTACATCACAAAATTTTATACCAACCTCTATACGTCAGAAGCGCATGCCCCAGGCACCTCTAAGGCACAAGAGAGATGTTGGGAGAGTGTCCCCACCCGGGTCACGGAGGCCATGAATGTTGACATGACCCGACCCTTATCCCTAGTAAAACTCACGGAAACCATCACCTCGCTCCCCAAAGGTAAGGCCCCAGGGCACGATGGAATCCCAATAAAATTCTTTCAAGAATATTTGAATGAGGTAACCCCCACATTACTATTAGCCTTCAAGGCCATGCTAGCATGGGGATTGATTTCAGAATACATCAATAAGGGCATGATCACCTTGATTTCGAAGTTAGGGGACCACTCAAAACTAGGGAATTGGCACCCAATCACACTTTTGGGAAGCATATATAAAATCTTTGCCAAAATTTTAGCCAGAAGGATTTAAGAATTCTTCCCTTTTGTGATCAGACCAAACTAAACTGGTTTCGTAGAAGGAAGATGACGCGCTCCCAAGTCACGGGGTGAAACCCACTTGAGGGTTTCACAAAGTCAAGTTGCGGAAAGTTGAACTTGGTAACACGCTCTCGGCTTCCAACTCTAGAAAGGGGTAGAGGGTCGAGTTGGGAGCCCCGGGATTAGACTAGGAAGAGGGACTAACTTAGCTCATGTGAATCTGCATCCAAAAACCACCCAAATCGGGTTAGTTTAGCATTCGGGACACCCTTTGGTGTTGAGACTTGCCAAGGGCATTT
>Ga0116227_10003420_pt1 | contig 35261 bp, 24 predicted proteins | sample S1TSphgellanicum_FD_89693 | JGI IMG/M metagenome (GOLD analysis project Ga0116227, IMG submission 89693) | Host-associated microbial communities from peat moss isolated from Minnesota, USA - S1T2_Fb - Sphagnum magellanicum MG | ecosystem: Host-associated > Plants > Peat moss > Unclassified...
TTTTTTTGTTTTTTTTTTTTTTTTTTTTGACCTCAATTGTGTCAATTCTCAAAACGTCTTCAAGCATGTGTAGGATCATGGGTTTGATCTCACATGAAATTATTGATACTGGTTTAACTTTGGCATTGTTTTGTGTTGTTTTGATAAGTTTTTGTACACAACTTTTTTGTTATTTATTTGATCAAGATGTTTCATCAAGGAGCGTGGTCCTTGTTCCTTTTGATGCATACCTTCAAAATGATTGGATTTTTATTTCATTCTTGGCATTTGGTTTATAAGTTTTCTTGGACTTTGGTGTTACTTGCTATTGTTGTAATTTTAGAGTATTTACAAAGTCCTTTGTGACCACAATTTCCATGATTTCATTCATCCATTTCCTCACTTAGATGTTACAAAACTAAAGAAGAATCTATGGTAAGATTTCATTACAACCATTGAATTTCTAACAAAATTTGATCAAAACTCTTGACTTCATGACCAAATTCAACCAAGATCATAAAATTTGTAACTAAATTTTATCTAGATCATTAATCATATGAATAAATTTTATCAAGACTATTGATTTCAAGATTAAATTTGATTGGGACCATTGGTTTTTTTATTAAATTGGATTAGGGATGTGGAAATAGGAACCAAATTCCATGGTGAATGTTATAATCATGACTTTATTTTAGTTGCAAAAATGATATCCCACTTTTGGGTTTTTTTGGGGTCAAATTCCATCGAGATAATTGAATGAATGGTCATGATAAAATGTAGTACCAAATTTAATGGTCTTGATCAAATCCAATCATGACACAACCAAATTTGATCAAGATATTGGAATTCACAATCAAATTTTATTTTGATTATCAAGTTGATAGATAGGTAGTTGAGTTTTTTCATTTTTTCTTTATTCACATGGTTCGATCATTGTCAAATTTGATTGTGATCATTCAAATTATGGTTGAATTTCAATCATTTTTGGGACACGCTTGTTCTTCCTTTTTTTGAATTTTTTTGGTGACCTATTTTGATAAGGATTACATATTTTGCAACAAAATTCAATCAAAACCCTCATATTTATAACCAAATTTGACCACAATACATAATCAAATTTACAACTAAAATTGAGTATAACTATTTGATTTGTGGTTGAATTTGATTATAATTGTTGAATTCATGGTTAAACATGATTAGGACCATTGTGATAGTGATTGGATTTGATAGGGATTATCAAATTGTCAACAAAAATTAATTCCACCCACTAAAATTATGTAAATCCCTTCGAAAGTGGTAAAAAAAATAAAAATAAATTGAGATCATTTGGTTGAATAGAATATAATAAATTCCATTTAATTCATGAACAAATTTTGGTTTACTTAAATATGTTCTTTTTGTTTGTTTGTCTTTATATATAATTTTCATCTCATTCAATCTCAATTTTCCATTGAATAATGATTAAGTGTGATTGAATTTCATTAATTAAAATTTTGATTATGATTGAATTTTAGTCATCTTATGATATAATAAAAAAATTGGTTACACCAAGGTTTATTGTAGCTACATAATTCAATTGGGTTTATTCACAAGGACTATTTAACAAAAAAAGGATTACATAGCCCAATTTTGGGTGTCTATATCATTTATCTCATTGTAATCATAGTGATTTTTAGAATATAATTATAGAATAATAATTTCATGTTAAATAAATAACATATCTAAGATTAGATGATAAATATACTATATAATTTTCTTTTTTTATCTTTCAAAATAACTATATTAGTTGTCGAATTTACAAATTTTCTTAAAAGAAACTAAAAGGATTTAGGGTTTAAACCCTAAACCCATGACTCATTAATTAACGCAATTGGCTTCCATTTTTTTTAATGAATAAACAATGTTCTTGGATGCATTTGATGAGATTATAAAACATACATGAATTTTGATGGTTACAAAATTCAAATTCCAAAAGGTTACAAAAATAACTATGATACTTTTGACCATTTTGTTGATTGTTTGTATTTATTGGGCATCAAATTTGTAGCCCCAAGTGCAAGTCATATGTGTAGGAAATAATCATGCAAAAAAATGATAACTTGTCCATAGAAGCTTATTTATGCATTTTTTGCATTTTTGGTTTTCAACCAATTTATTGATGTACAACAATGTATGCATATGAAAAATCATCATCACCGTATGAATTCTCTTAATTTGGAATACTCAATTTTCCTCAATCAAAGTTGTCATGTATACATTTTAATATGTACAAACTAATGGAATTTTTTTTGAAATCCTTGTTCTTGAAAATGGAGGCCCAAACTTGAATGAGCCCAATTGTAAGTTGTCAAATAACTATTTATTAATATAAGCCCATAAATAAAATAGGTTGTCATGGATCAAAGGTCATTCATGAGGCCACTCTTAATTATTCTCCTTTTTTTCTCAATGTAAACTTAGATGTAAAACAAATGTTTTCTTCTCACTTGCAAATGCCTACTTTCTATTTGAATCATCACATAAATGCATTCCTATTAACACAATTATCTTTGTATAAACATCAATTTCACAAGATCATTATGATTTCATAAGTATTCCCATCTTTTTCAAATACTTGATGTACACACTTGTAAGGCATTTTTAATTTAAACATGTCAATTTTCCCAACTTTCTTGAATTGCAAACATGAATTACATTGGATATTCAACACATTTGAGCTACACTATTAAAACTTGATCACATCAAAAATTTTAAAATTTATGTAATTCCTCCTTTCCATTTGAATATACACCTTGCCCACCTTTCCCATTTCTTCATTTTAGCACAGATGTCCATGAAAAAGTTCAAATTCACTTGATTCCATCATTATCTCCTCTCGAGCTAATTATTTATTGTTGTCATATAAGCACAAAACAAACTACAAGAATCAAAGTTGCAAATGCATAACAAAAATGATTTGCAAACAATTGATTCCCTAATACACATTTAAAACATAACCCATCAACACAAAAAAAAATCATAAAACATTAAATACTTTAAAAGTATGTTTAGTTTTCCTCAATGAAAAGTGATTACCACAACCAAGTGTGTTTCTTTCATCTTCTTCTTACATCCCACCTCAAAAGACTAAAAAATAAACATCATTTCTTTATTGCATGAATTTTGCACAAGTAAATTGGTGTTTCAAAAGTTTACATATATTGAAAAAAACGTCACACACACACAAACACAAGTATAATTCATGGTTGTGGCCACCTTTTTCAAGTTTCATCACTAACATTTAGAACTCCATAACTCTTCATAATGAACAAAACAACATTTTTTCATATTGCATACTCCATTATCTAAGTGTTGCCTTTTCATAATCATACATAACCTTAATGTGCTTTCAAACTTGTGCTTTTGAACCACAGAAACACTCCAAATCACTCCCTTTTCAACATTAAAATTCCCATTCACATAACTTTTCTTCAAGCCATAATGAACCAATTTATGTTGGAGGTGGTTTGGTTACATTCACATTTGATATTCAACACTTATTTACATTTGGATCCAACCCTAACTATTGAGATCACAACTCAATTTGATTGTAATCATTGAAATGACAAAAAAATCCAATCAAAAGTTTGATTTCAAAAAGGAACTTGATTTCAATCATTTCAAAAATTTGCACCAAATTTAATTAAAACCTTTAAATCCTAAATTCGATCATGGCCATTGAGATTCTAATCAAATTTTGATTACCTTGTGATTATTTGTGTGTGTGTGTGTGTTTGTGTTTAGTTTTTAGTTTTTAGATTTTTAAAGTTTTAAAGTTTTTGTTTTGTTTTGTGTTCAATTTTGCAATTAAAACTTGTTCCACCCTTAAATGGTTGATAATGAATTCGGTTAGTCTTCCAAGATTGAAATTGAATCTAATTGTAATTGAATAGTTCAAATTGAATTTGAATTATCATTTTTGTTTTAATTTTCTTTGGAATCGCACTTTCATGGAATTGGCAAGGAAAATTCCAACCTTCACATGTGTGTTATTCATTGTTTAATGCCCATGGGTGATTATTGTAGCTACCCATTTCTTCCAAGTTGACTTTATGTTGATATGTTAACCATAACTTGATTTCAATCAACAAGACACTTTAAGTCATGCTAGTGTATAAACCAATGTGACTAACATCAAATGATAATTATCACCTTGGTAACCTTAGGTTTCTAATTTTATTTTTTTTGAAAAGATCTTGTTGTCCCCTTGAATTTTACAATAAGAATGAATCTTCATTTTCACAAAGATAATGGAGATTACAAATGTGAGCAACTTTAGTTAGGTCCAAGCATAGTATAATAAACCAAAGGTCTCCCTTTGGGTAATTACTTAATCTGATACATATAATCAATATTAATTAGAATTTTGAAAATGTCACAAAGGACATCCCCAACATCACGGTCAACACCATCACCAACATCATCATGGATGGAGTTCATCCATGAATGTTTACTTTTGATCATCTCGACCATTGTACTCATAATGTAATTAAAAATTGCCTAAGAAAATTCCTCGAGTTATTTTGAAATATTTTGAGTTATGAGCACTTTAAATGAAAGTCCATAAGGAAAGGTCTAACAAAATGGAACAATCCTATTGGTTAAGAACCATAATTTGAACCCAAGGCCTTTAGATGAGGATCTCAAATCAATTCAAACCAATTTGAGGTGGCATCTACATGGGCATCGTTTTTGAGGGAAATTCAATTGGTTCAAACCAAAAAATGAACCTAAAAGGAAAGTTCATGGTTTGAAAAACCAAGATTCTTTTTTCAGATTTGAAGCTCGAATGGAATGATAGAATTTTTGAAAGCAAAGTAAGAGAAAAAAAACAACAATGACTCGATGCATTGCCATTATAAAAACTAAGACCACAAATATGTTATGCCTATGTTCATTCATTATGTGTGTAGCAGGAAACAAGAAATAAGAAGAAATAGCAAGAAAAAAATGAAGAGAAAAAAAAATGTCATTCTAATCCTTTCACATGTGAATCCCACATTTTTGACAATTAAACCTTTAAATTTCACCCTATGCCTTTAGACATATTCATTGTACTTTACAAATTATTATTTTTTAGTGTGAATAAAGGTTTAATTCAAGGATTCAATTTTTTTCAAATTCATCCTTAAGATTTTGGACCATAGATTGTCATAAGAAATGGCCCTTAGTTTGACATATTTTGAAATATTTTTCTTTGAATTAAGTCCCTAACAATGCATAAATCGAGGTAGCTATTCTCATGTTACCTTTAGACTATTCAACACTAATTCTAGGTATGATCTTGCACCATAACCATATTTTTTTCCTTTTTTTCATAATAAAATTTGATTTGAATCTATATTTTACACACTTCATGTTCTTGTCCTTGGTTTTTGTGTTTTGTGTTTGGATTTAAAACTAAACTTGCATTTTTGTTATGTTTTGTTCATTCTTTCATAAATCCCCTTGTTTTAGTTTTTTTGTGCCCATGATAAAAAAATATATTCTTTTTTTTTTGTTAAGGTTTATATTGAGAAATTATTTTTAAAAAATGATTTTCAAGTGCTTTCAAATCATCTTATAAGTCATTTAAACAAAATCTATATATAATTGATTTTTAAAAAATGGTATTTGTTATTCATTATATTCATTTCAAATTTATTCACATGTTCCCACGATACATTGCAATTATATATATATATACCAACTTAAATTTTAAATTTTAAATATGAAATATTATGTAATGGTTACAAGTATTTTGGTGCATATTAACTGATTGCACCTGATTTATAATCATTGTAAAAAATATATATATATTTGCATTATTATTGAGGAAATCATTTTTCCCTCTTTGAATAGATTTTTATTTTTATTTTCTTGAAATAATAATTACCCATAATGCCAAAATCAATATAATTATAGGATTTGGACCCAAGTCTATGGGGCCAAATGCCCAACACACACATCATATAAACACAATGGGATTGTTGTATATTTGTTATGATTTTTTGACTTTTTTTAATAATATTTTTTATGCCAAAGTTTTCCAATGTTGAAGCTTAAATTTTTTTAATATATTGATTATTCCACAAAGATTTGTCAAATCTATCCAGGCAATACAAATTTAATTGTAAATTGATGGTCTATATATTTACTTGATTGTGTGTCATTTTGAGCTTCCCAATTTCACTAATTGCTTTGTCATGAAACCAACTTTATTTTAGAAAAAAAATTGATTTTGTTTCAATTATCTCTTATGATAGAAAAATTGAAACTACAACACCAATGCACAAGAAAAGAAAAGAAAAGAAAAGAAAGGAAAGATTAAATAAAGGAATCAAGGAACAAAAATGATTTGTTGAACATGTGATGAAATTTTCACATATAATGTGAACTTGTGAGGTTGCCAAATGTTAAGAAAACAATGACTTATTATAAGCTTTAAACTTATCATGAATAAAGTTAAAAGGCATGTAGGAAAGAAACTTACATGCAAGAAAGGAAAGAAGGGGTGTTAACTATGTATGTTCAAGCAATGAGGAAAAAAAGAAGTATAAATAGGAACAAGTGGAAAATGTCAAAGCAAAAAAAAAGGGTTGAAGATAGAATGGAACAAGCAAAAGGTATATAAAGGTGAAACTCATAGAATCATCATAAAATATGACAAATTTGGTAGCCTTTTATTGGATTATTGACATTTAATTTTAGCCTTATCCATTTACAATTGATCATTCACCCATTCAAGTTTGATCATTCTCTAAGATCATTAATATTTACATTGAAGTAATCATTCCCAAGCTTCAAAAGTGCATAACAAGAGGTTGAAACACAAGGTGGCCAATTGCTCACATGATGAAGGTTGGGATGACAACTTGTGTTGTTGATTTATGAAGGCTTAAAGTTTTCAATGACAATGTTTTAAACTTAAACTTCCATTATGCACATTATACAGCAAACAATAAGATTAAATTGCATTATTCAATTTTCTAACTTGTCATTTAGTGGCTTTTGTGCCTCAATAAATGGAAGCATGGAGTAATTTTTCAAAAAGCTTCCAATATTTCTTTAGCACATTTTTTTTTCTTGGTTTTTTGTCAAGAATGTAGGTTTGAGGAGACAAGAAGACAACAAAGTTGCTCACATAAAGTTTGGTAAATTTATTTCATGTTTGATGACACATATTACAATTTTGTTTGGCAAATTAAACATAAACATAATCATGAAAGCCAAAAAGTGGGTCGTCCTAATCAAAATTATAAATATTGTCTATATGTTTGTGCATTGCCATTTTAAAATCATGGAAATTGAAAAAAAATTATGCTAAATGATTGCCAAAAGTGTTGAAGATTTATTATTCTTAAATATTTAATTCAAGTTCAGGTTTTAATTTTAGTCAAAAAATGTTCAAATTATGCAACTATTATGTTAGATAATGTCCATTTTGGCAAAGACTTGCTAGTTTCTTTAAATACAAGGTTGTTCATGGGAATTAGGTGAAAGGAAACTACAAGTCCGAAAGGAAGTCACTTCAATTTTTTCAAACCGTGTGAAAAAAAAAGAGATACAACTAATTCAATATGAAGAATATATTATAATGTATTTAAATGTAAATAGAGTGCCTATATTTTATTATGAAAATATACACATAAAATAAATTAAAATATTTTCATTTAAAATAAATTTTCTTTCAATATTACGTTATTTCATGACATACTAAGAACATACTTATTTATTTTGGGTGTTTCATAAAACATATAAAGAATGATTTCCTTGAGTAGATTTGTCACATTCAAAAAACATTCATTACTAAAAGAAAGTGTAATTTGAATTTTTTGAAAGTATATCTAAATTTATAATGCCAGGAAGGTATGATATCAATGTTGTGTAAAACATTAATGCTGAGGATCCTAGCCAATGCACCTACTTGAGGAATTGAAAAAAAAAACAATGATTGTGTTATCATTTGAAAATTTAATCATTTTTTAATGCAATAAGGAAACATGTACAAAATGAATTTTTTTTTCAACATTGATTATCACACAAGTAATGAGTATTGTGCCAGTGTTCAACAATATTACTTTTGGTAAAAATTTGACCAAAAAAAGGAATATTTTGTTGCAAATACCATTTTCTTAAAAAGAAAATCTCAACATTACATGTTGGGAAAAATTTCATCACATTTTGACACAATTTCTAGATTTGGGCTAGTTTCTTGCATTTCTTTTTATAGTTTTCACATTCTTCTAATTTTTTTTGTTATTTAATGTTAAATATTTTGCGATGATTGTTAATGATGTTACATCAAGAAAAAACTAATTGAATAACAACAACAATTATATCCAGCATATCTAACAAGTTACAAGATTATGTATTCAAAAAATTTATTCAATGGTCATCTGATTTTGTGATGAAAAATTTTACTAGACTTTGGATTTATTAGTGGCACTAACTTTTATCTATGCATTTTGACTCAATTGTTAGGACATTCTAAGCATTAGCAATAGCACCACTCTAGACTTTTGAGTTCCGTGATTCAAAGATCAATTACACAACTCGCACAAACAAATGATTATAGTCCATAATTAAAATTAGGATGCTACAACTAGATTGTATGTATCTCCTCATGTCGCAAGTTACTAGGTTGCTTTCAATTTCCATAGCAACATAAAAGGGAATTCAACCAAGCTAATTGTAGCAAGTTGCAAGAATCAAAAAGTTTAATCCTTAAACATCATAGCAGACCAATATAGTCTCATGCCTTCCTACTACTCCTACCAAGACTCTTTTAGCCATATTTTGATAATGCCTATGTTGTAAGAGACAAGTCATTCTTTTTTTCTTGACCTTTTGATGTCCCATTTGTATCTCTCTAGCTCTATTATAGTTTTTTATGGACTTGGTTGCCACAAAGCAAAAGCCTATCAACTACAACATCCCAAGTTTTGCAATTTATCCATGCTACATGCAATGCAATGTGAGAGGGGCTGGGATAAGTCAAAGTGCCCTAAAATTGCCACAAAACATTTATCTTTCTTTGATTGTGTGTAGATGCTTAGTGGATATGTATCTCTAATCCCACACTCCAGTCCAAATGGAACATATTTATTTATTCATATTTTTGAAAGCCAATTGACATGATGTTGGGAGCATACCCCAATCAACCCCAATGGCAAAGGACATGATATGCCCTTAACTTACTCATGGTCGAGTTTAAACCTTTGTAATACCAAAACATGAATAGTATCATGAAGCCATCACCCCTTGAGGCAGAGCAATTTTTTTTTTATCAACATCATATACATGTATTATCTAAGATCATTAAAAGCACTCTTCAGGATGTTTCTTAATTTTCTATTGATTTGTCACACATAATGAAACAGAATTTAATTTCAGAAGCCACATATTAGCTGCAAGCTGATAAAACGTAGAGTTATATAAGGTCTTAGTGGCAAATCCTCATGCAAGGCATTGCACAAGATCCAGAGTTATGATGTCCCACTCATTCTTTCTTGGCCTTTCAACTAAGGGTAATAGTTTTGTCATTTTCCAAACTATTATCTTTTAAGAACAAACAAATTTACAAAATCAATGAACACAATTTGAATGGCACATCTGAAGCATCAACCACATCTTCAAGCCAAGCTCATCTGTGCTGAGACATCAAAAAACTTGAGCAATACAACCTGCAAGGTGTGACCAGCAGCTTACCAAAAAATAACACCAAATCTTCAAGTTGAGAAAATGGGTGACAGAAAACCCCACAGTAGGAGCTGAATTAAGAAAACAAAATTCTTTAAGTCCAGTATCGCATTACACAAAAACAGACCACAAAGATAATCACTGCACAGAACAAAGAGGGGGAGTTGGGTAGGAGTTCAAACATCACTGTTTGCATCATCCCACAACCCCATCTCACATGGTTCAACACTTACCATTGTGGGGTCAGATAACTAATTTCATGGACATCCTCAACAAACTCAATCACTAGTTTCAAATGATATTGATATGGAGATAGGTTACATTGAAGTACCAGTGAAGCATAAACATAACAATTTCCCAGTATGATAATTACCGGATTGTGTTTAATGGAGGAATGAAACCCATTAAAACTACAATAATATACAGAGAATGCAAAACAGTGATAGAAAGTCATCTATACCAAAAAAACAAAAAAAAAACACCAGGAATAAGACTGGATTTGAAAAATTATGGAAGAGATATTGATGCTTCATTACACTTATGTCCACAGCACTAGTCTATTTTCATAGATTAGACTAAGCATATAAATCATGTCAAAGATCACAATTTGGTACTAAAAAAAAACCAACATATTTTTGGCACATCAATTGAACACACAAGACTTGAATCCCCTCTGCCACGACAAACAAATCACAATAAAATAAAATTAATAATATCAATTATATCAATTATATATTGCAATCTCATTCACACAGCAAATAAAATTGCCACTGATTTGAGCCTCTTTGTTTTGCTTTCCAGCAGTCAAAGAGCTGCAACATACAAATTATGTCGCTGTAAACATTGCAAGTACTTAGAAGCTGAGAACTCCATTGCCTGAAATCTGCATGGAAAACGAGTTTCGGCTCATGAAATAATCCAATGCCTTCGAAGAATACTACATGATCATGCAGCTCATGGAGAGCAAAACTTTGCAAAAAATTACTTGATGAAGGTCAAATGTTCAGTTCCGTACAAACATAAGATGCAGATTTCTTCTGACAATAGATTAGCACTGGACATAGACTCATATTCCATGCTCAAAAGGACCATGTCAGTATCATTCTGTGAGAAAGAAAGAAAAAAATTAGTTAGTCTCTCCTTAGGGGATACTAAACCCTAAACCAAGCTAACATACCCACCTTATCACGAAGATCAATGGAACTGGTTGCCGTTGATGCTCACCACAATGCCACTGCCATCACCAGATAAGCTCGGCAACACGACTACAACGTCACCGTTGGTCACAGTGACAGTCGTGTCCTTCCCATTGGAGCCCTGCACCACGATGTCTTCCTTGTGATCCTTGGTATCCACCTTCACATCAACGGAGGTGATTCCGACCGAGTAGCGTTTCCCGTTCACGTAAAACACCACCGGTGAGCCGCCAGTGATGTCGGCATTGATGACGGTCGCATCAGCCTCAGCTTGCACCACAAGGGCAGCAATTACAAGAACCATCAGGAAAACACACTTCAATCCAACAGCTGATCCCTGCCCAGCCATTTCTGTTGAAAGCAATCACGCACACAAACAAAAACAAAACTCCACAAATGTTGTAAGCTGCTGCTGCTGCTGTTTCTGCAATCCAACTATCTCATGAGCAAACAGTCGACGTCCGTGAGAGAGTGGGTCAGACAACGACACTAGACAGTTTAAGAAGTTGCTATCTTTATAAACGACATCAAGCAGAGAGTATCTAATGATCACAACAACCTGATGGAAAGAGATCCTAATACGCTAAGGACCCAGGAATCAGGACTGGAGTCAGAAACACTTGGCCTTGAAGTTGAAAGATGGTTGTATTCATCATGAATGCTACTGAATGCAACAAGGACAGAATCATTTTGCATGACAGAAAAAGCGACTCAAATTGTCAACAACAAAATGGCACCAACTTCCAGGGAGTGGCAAGGAGTACTGGAGGCTGGGTTGGATGGCTGGCAGGCAAGGGCATGCAACTGGGAGTTATGGGTCGAAAGCTGCAGGCGGCGATTAAATGCAGAGCGTGGGTGACAGAACACAAATTACACAAATCATTAAAATTATGATCTATGCACCAGCTTTTTTTGGCTTTTCTTTTTTCCCAGTTTTGTGAAGTAGGTGGACTGTCAATCATCCACAAGAGGACTTTTGCCAAATTTGGCTTACATATTATAGAGCAAAGTAGAAAGTTTTTAAAACTCCGCTATATTTTGGCGACTTGCTAGCATCTATGGTCTAAATCTGGCGATTTTTGCACACCTCTCACGATTCACTTCTCACAGCGTTTCATTAACTGGCGAATTTCCGACCTGAAAAAAATACGATTTCGACCTCTACAAATGATTTTTCCTGGGAAAAAACCCCAAAGTCGCCAGATTTCGAAGAAGACAAAAATCCAAATCGCCAGAGTTTTATGATAAATTCTAGTAGATAACCAAGAACATCGAAGGATTCTGTTTTTTTTGCTAATTTCATATCTAGTATGTAGCCAAATTTGGATAAATTGTTTTCTGGATGATCGCCACTTTGACTTCATCATAAAAGCATTAAAAGAAACCCTGCAAGTTCTGTGTGCTAAGTTAGAACCGCGCTACCTAATCAACAGTAGCTCGTTCCGACTTCCAACGTCTCCATGAGATTTGTTACTGTGATTTCAACACACAGCCTTTAAAGCTCTGCAGTCTTTTGCAACTACTCTCCAGAGTCCCGCGCTTGGCTGTCCTTCTGACACAAAATGCTGCAAGTTGGCTCATCGGGGGGTTTTCTTTTTCTTTTTCCAAATTTGTGATGTAGCTAAACTGGCGATCATTTGCAATGAGATATAGCCAATTTTGGCTATATCCCAGATGTGAAAGTAGGAAAATTTCAGAATCCTTTAATATTTTTGCTACCTGCTGTAACTTGTTGTCTAAATATGGCGATCTAAAAAAAATCAAAATATGGCGAATTAAGGACCAAGTTTTTTCTCAAAAATCCTCTGAATGTTGTGTAGAAATCATATTTTTCCAGGTCGAACAAATGCGAAACCCCAACAACCCCTCCCCCCCCGCCCCTCCAAAATCCCAAAAGATTCAGGATTCTTTGGATAGCATCGTCATGAAATCCGGTCATTTTCCATCCATCTGCATCAACTCATTAGACTCTACTACATGAATGGACTCGAGGTCGTCATCCAACACATTGAGAGGATGCTTTTTCACCATTTTTCGAAAGGGTAAAGACGACATGAGAGGGATGATTTTTCATCATCATTTTTCATTTCGAACTTTGAATCCCAACAACTCTGAATCCTTTGGGAGGATTCGCATTGTTTCGCAAAAACCCTTTTGATATTGCAAGTACCCACTTCAATAATGAGGATCTGCCATTCTTACCCAACACTTCATTATAATTCATTATTACACAGTATTGACTAAACCGAACCACAAAATGGGCATCATGTGGAGCGTCCAACAGGAAGCCGCACTCTCCTTCGAACTCACGGCCAGAAAATTTAATGTCATTAGAGAAATCCGCAAATTTACCCTGTCTTCACCCTGTCTTTGGGCCTCCTTTCACAGCCTAACCCCTCTTCTCGTGGTATCCGTGAAGTAAGGAAATTTTATTAAATCTGTGTATGAAATCGTGAAATTCAATATGAAATGCTGAATCTCGGCATTTAATGCACAAGGTTCGAGAGGAATTATAGTAGCTGTACATGTAGGAGCAATGGAGGTGCTCAGGAAAAAAGAAAGGGTGGGTGAAACTCAGAAAAGCATCAAATTCTCGCCCCCAATCTAATTTTGCAGGTTTTTTTTAAATTTCACCCTCTGTATTATGACCAAACTCAGGGTTCTGGTGCAGTATTTTCCTTACTTTACGGATGTCTCAATTCAAACAAATAAAACTTTTTACACATATGTATGTATGTATATATGTATGTGTTTATTTTTTTATATGTATATATCAATATTGTATGTTGTGTATAATGATTAAAAATATTGTATACGAATACAAAGTTAGTATTATGAACTTAGCATGTGGCAACATATCACTATTCACATGATGTTTTCGGAAATATCTCCATGTTTTCACAATTTGTTTTTCCTAGAAACTTTCGTATCGCATTTTGTGTAGGTTTCATATCCTAATTTTCCATTGATGTCACCTATTTCACTTCCATTTTGCAATGTGTTTCATAGTGCGTTTTCCATTTTGTGGCTTTGGATTGTGTGTTTTGTCCATCTTCCCCAACTCACAATGGAGACACTAATGAACAATATTTTTGTGATACGGTGCATTGAATTTTTAATACATCTTCTTCAAGAGGTGGTTTTTATTTTTAAAAACTCACATTTTCACTTTCAAACTTTGATATGGTTCCTAAAAAAACCCAATGTGATTTTGCTCCAGTGGCTTTGGTTATTATTGACTGTTGAATGCATTTAACATCTCATTAATTGGCTTAGGGCATGAGATGAAATTCCAGATCCACTAGTCAAGTTCCCAAGGGTTTGCATGACTAAGTATAGAAGTTAAAGATGGGTCAAAAACTTTAGAATGACCAAGGCAATGCTATTTTCAAATAATAAATAAAACGTTAGTTATTGCCAATTGATCCTTTTGAAAATTAAGGTGGGATGGGCACTCTAAAAGTTTGCCCAAGGTGTCAACTTTTTCATCTTAAATAAATTATATGTTAGTGAAAAATGAACAATGTTTCATGTTATGCACTAAGGTATTTATGCTATCAATGGGGAATTTACCGGTTTCATGATCTAGTCACTAGGTATACGAAACACAAATAGTTATAGTTAAGTTCAAGAATTCTTGAAGTTACAACCTACTAACCATGGTGCCATTTATTGAATGCATGTTTCCATAACCGAACCTTCCAGGCCTTCTACTCTTACTACCATAAGACAAATGGATATGACATGATTGTTCATGCAATAATTGATTCTAGATGTATCTGTTAAGTTTTCTAAGGTAAGTTTCCATGTGGCCCAACCAACAACTATTTTCTGGAGGTTTCTTGACATTCTAGTTGTTCCTCCCAACCACTCACCAGACTTCAATTAATCATTAAAAGAAAAGAAAAAAATTGGCATTTGATGGTTAAATGAGTGGGCTGTTATTACCAATGAATGGCACACTCTTATGTTGCCAACTGTTTAGAATGTTTTGAAGTGAAAGGGATCATGACAATAAATCATGACATGATGGAAAAGAAGTAGAATGACATGTAAACCCTTTATGACTATATATTTTCTTATTCCTTGGTTGTTGGTCTAGGGTTTAGCGACTATGGAAATGAACCCTTTGTAATGCTAAAGATCCTAAATCTTGTTGAGGAGGTCATTGATATTATTTGATGTTCAACCTAGAGTGCTAAAGAAGGTACTAAGAGTTGATAGTGTGTGTTCAAACCAATGTTGGATGGTTCTCATTTTTTTGGTAAGAATTGGCTGGTTTCTGTTCTTACATCATGTTATGAAAACAATATCGGTTTTCTGAATTTTTTTTTTTTTGGGCTGGTGACAATTGACCAGGTTATCAAGATTTTTAATTTTTTCAAATTCGCCCAGTTCTCAAATAGGGCAATTTCTCCATGTATAATAACAGTCAGTTATCAAATCTGATTCATAACCAAGTTATATCATTTTCCAGAAATTAATTTTTAATTTAATAATTAATTAATTATCTTTATTAATTAAAAATTAACTTAAATAATTACTGAAAATATATGGAAACTTGTAAAATATATATATTCATAATTTCATAACTTCATCCCTTTCAAAAACTCCTTCAAACTCCTTTAATTCTTCTTTTAAATTAGCATTAGTTTCAATAAAATCTACAAACTACAAGGGGATTTGCAACCTATCCTAAAATTATTGGGCCAATTTTTGTTGACAAAAATCAATTTGTTCAAATTTTTTAATTGTAAATGATATTTTTTAAAACTAGCAAGGATTCCAGTTAATGAAAGTATTATTTTTGTCTCAATTTGGGATCCAACAATTCATGAGCATATTCACAATCAAGGTACCTTTTTTTTAACACAAGACTGAATTTTTGTTGACAAAAATCAATTTGTTGACAAAAATCAATTTGTCCAAAAAACTTAATTGTAAACAAAATCTCTTAAAACTAATGAGAATTCCAATTAATGAAAATATTCTTTCTATCTCAATTTGGGATCCAACTATTCATGAACATATTCACAATCAAGGTACCCTTTTTTTAACACAAGACTAAAGGACTTTGTTTTTGCTATCTTCCAAATATAACATCTCAATGAAATAAATTTAAGTGAGAGATATTGAATAATTCAAATTATGATCATTTCATGGTGGTGGTGATTTTTCACATGCATATGTAATGCATAAATATTTTGATTAAAAACCAAAAATGCATAAAATGAATACATATATTTTTATATACAATTTAACATGTTTTCTTGCATGAAAATTTTCTACACATTTTGTTGACACTTGGGGCCACAAATTATTAGCCTAGTGAATACAAAAAATCAACCAAATAGGAAGGGAAAAAAGGAATCATTTTCCTTGTTGCCTTTTCAAAATGGATTTTATAGCCTTCAAAATTCTTACATTGTATGTTATTTAATCAAATGCATTATATGAACCTTGTCAAACATAGATTTATGCATTACTTATTCATGAAAGAAAATTTAAGTCAATTGCATTGTTTAATACATTGAATCTTTTAAAATGAAAATTATAGTTAAAGTGATGTTCAAATTATTTAAAAGGATTCAAAAAGATATCTATATTATATATGATTTATTCTTGGATTTTTTATTAAATTAACATGACATCATTCTAGTGATAATCATATATCATTCCACTATAATCATGAAATAATAAATGTAGTAAAATCCAAAATAGTCCTTTGCAATCTTTTTTCATTATACCATATTTCTAGGTACCTTGATTGTGAATATGTTTTCCTAAGATTTGTCTAGCACAAAAACCAACTATAATAAACATGCTTTCATGTTTTTCCCATGATTAAAATTGACATTTAATGTCTTTAACATCCACTTGATCATGTAAAAATCAAAAGCTTTCTATTAACCAATTTTGTTGATGGATCACTTGAGTTGGTTATCATCTCAAATATACCCAATTTTTTGTCCTCTTCAACCCTTTAATCAATAATAACCCTTTTAAATTCAATGGTTGCAAATGATAATAACATTTTAAAAGCATAATAAACAAATATTTTTGTCATATTCTTCAACAATTGTTGTTCATGACCAATAAATGAAAACACAAGACGAAAAATTTTAAACATAAAGTCCAGCATTAAAAAAAACATATTATGGGCTTTTATTTTTTCATATTTTTATAAGAAGGAAAAAAAAATCCAAAACCTAAACAACTTATTTTTTATGTTGGAGGCCAAACATGATAACTCATAAACAACATTTCCATCTTTTCCATTAAGTGGTTAAAGGTTGCAAAATCAATTTCATCCCTGAATTTTAAACTCATGGATGGCAAAATTTAGTGCATCACTCAACAACCAATGACGCCTAGACTGGTTCATAATACAAGGAGACACAACATGGCTAAAAGAATTAATAATAATCCAACAAGTGTGCCATGTCATAAGAGGTGGTACTTTTGCATTCATTTTCACAAAATTCTCCATGTTATAACATAATATAATTGTTTCTTTGAATTGCCAATCTTCATGAAAAAGGATAACTTTATTAGGAAATCTACAAAAGTAAAAGAAAATGTTAGATGCATAGTAAAAATTGGAAAAAAAAAAACAAAAATGAAGAAAATGTTAAATCATACAAAATAAGAATCAAACAAAACGTGAACACAAAAAAATATGGAAAAATCATATTTTATTTTATCTTCACTAGAGTATTCAATTTCCTTGGGAGAAGATGTAAATTCACATATGCCTTCTTCCATTCTTACCTACCCTTTCCAAAATAATTTGTCCAAGTTATGCATTTCTACAAATTTCCTTGGGCAATTTTGGTTGACACATATTGTAAATTTTTCCAATTTTTTTCCTTTATTGTAGAATATTGACAAGCTTTAGAAAATGCATGACCAAAACATATGCCCTAAAAACTTTCTTCCAAACACAACACATCAAACTTATAATCCAATTTAGGGTTGTAATCATAATGTTTAGATTATATCACTCATCCTCGATGTAAGTAATAATTTTTCTCCTCGATGCATAATTGTCCAACAACTTTGTCAAGTTTTTGGCCAAGGTTTGTCCACTAATATCTACCGCCTCAAAAAAGCTAAGGGTAATGTGCTTTGGTTAGCAATCAACTCCTTAAAAATTAATCACCAATGCAAAAATATCATGTCTAACTTTTGACATCCATAAATCAAAACTTTTAGTTACAGAATGACATTTTACTACATCTAGTAAAACATATAATTATTTACAGTTTTCCATTAATTTGAACAGTATTCATAAGAAAAAATTTTGCTAAAAGGAAAAACAATTATTGGACACACATCCATATTAAACCTTTTCAACCAATTACTTTCCACAAACTGTAAAGGAAAATGGTTTTTGTTAATTAAAAGACCCAAGTCTTAAAAAAATTGCTTTTGCTACACATCATTTTTCCCGAAAGATTCTTTTGCAACAAAAAAAAAAGATATGGAATTTTTAAAAATATTTGGTCTCTTTTTGGAAGGTTGTTTTTCATCTTCCTTCAAAAGACAATTAACTTTTTCAAAAATATTACAATAATCTAAATTGACATGTTTCCTCAATGTAATTATACTGTTAGTTGTGTTGTCTATGGTTAACAATTTCATAGCTTGAATTTATGGATTTAAATTCACTACTATTGTGACAAATAATACAATGCATAATTTGAAAACCTATTAAGTCAATTTCTTTGTTACCATTAATACAATAAAATGCCCAACACAACACATTTTTATTGTTTGGTTCCCAAAATAATATTTATGCATGTAATTTTTTTGAATTTTTGTTAATTTTCTTTTCATTTGTTTTTGGATTCCTATTTCCTTCTATTTGAACACTTCCATTTTCTTCAAGTTAAACAAAGGTTCATCTTCCACCCTTACGTCATTCATAAATATATCACATGCATTTTTGTTTTCAAAAAATTGTTTCGTGAAAGTAAAAATTACTACCCTGATGAGTAGTGAAAAAAATTAAACAATTTTATGATCTCAAAAACCAAAAACTAACATTTACAAGTAATTACAATAAGCAATATTCCTTTTAAGCATTTACAAAAATAAGAGTAATATATATTTTTAACTTTCAGAGAAAGTTATGGGGTTTATAAGGCAAAAGTAAAAGGGGTTTATAGGCAAGAAAAAGATATGGGGTTTATATGGAATTTTATTAAAAAATCCTACAAAAAAAAAACAAAAAAATGCAAACAAATTAAAAGAGTGACACATTATCAAAAGAAACAACACAAAATGAAATGGAACAATCTCAAAAAAATAAAATGAAAACCTGAAAAAAATGAAAAATAATGGAAAAAAACACACATTTTGTGCTCAAGAATTTGGTGTCAAAATGTTGATTTGCACAAGGCAAGAAAGGGAGTGGAAGTACCCTACTATCTAAAAACACAAGAACAACACCAATGCATGAAAAATAATAGCACCAACGTGATAAAAACAACAATAAGAGATTGGCCAATATAGGTACCTAAGGAGGTTAAGCACCAACAAAAGATGGATGGAGCTCGAAAATCTAACTTGCATAGGGAAAGAATGGGGGGAAGTACCATATTAACTAGGGGAACAAAAGCAGCACCAATGCGAAATAAACAATAACAAGAACTGGGCTAGTACATATTTGAGAAGCTATGAAGGGATCGACAACATTAATGCAAGAAGAGTGACATCGCAAGAGGAACAACAATGCAAGAATAGTAATTAAGGTAATGCAAGAACAACATAGCGATAATGTGAAAAAAACAACAAAATAACACAAAAAGAACTTCACAACAATGCAAGAAAAGCAACATGGTTTAGGGAATGGCTAAAGGAGAAGAATAATGGAGCAATGTGAAAAAAAATAACAACATAACAACATGAAATGAACAACACAAGAGCTTGAGAAGAATGACATACCAATTACCAACGTGAAGAGAATTGAACAACAACTTGAAAAAAATAACATCACTAATGCACAAAGAACAACAATAACATGCGAAGAAAACATCAACACAATGCAATGAAAAACAAAAGTAAAACAATGTGAAGAAGAACAACACCAATGCAAGTAGTAACACCAACGAGATGGCAACACCAACGAGATGGCAACACCAACATGAACAACAATGCCAATGTGAAGAACAACTAAGAGAGTAAAACAAAACACAACCAACAAGACAAAAACATAGTTACAAAACAAAAAATGTCAATGTGAAGAACAAAAAGCTCAAGCTTCGTTTTATACAACTTCCAATATCCCTAACCCTAAACAATGCTTCAACTTCCTGAAGTGATAGCTATTTAGGAACCTTAAACTGGAAGATTGAAAACTAAATGGAGGTTTTTTGAAAAAACTTGTCTAGTTTTTCAAAAATATAAATTAAAAAAAACAAGAACCATTCTCATGATTAGGATTCTCATTCATGTGAAAATTGGAAGTTAATTCTTAATTTAGTTTTCACATGTAATTATGTCAATTAGTTCACATTATGAAAACTGGGTGACAATTTCAAAAGTGCCCCAACATTAGTTAAAACACAATTAAATTATTTCTAAATGGTATTGATAGGTTCATGTTTTATGCTAAAATTGACCACTTGGTCTTTTTTTACATTAGTTGTAGTTTTTAAATTGTATTTAAATACATTGATTAAAATTTAAAACATGCTCTTGAATATCTTATAATTATTAGATTCAATTTCAATTTATCCAAATGCTACAATGATATGTTTAAACAATTATATAAATACATTGCACATTTTCAACACTACCTCAATATATCATTAAAATTTGTGTAAAATAAAAATTGATTACAATTTTTGTGATGTGCTACAATTGAATGCACCCTACCATAACAAATTTCATGTGTCTTTTTGTTGATCTTTTTGTTGATGAAAATACCCATAAATGATATTTTTACTTAAGATACTTTACCCCAAAAAAAGGCCATCAAATAATATCCAAGTTAACAATGTATAAATTCATGAGGTTCATTGTTAAAGATTCATATGGCATGTTCAAAAAAACATTTTGGGAACTTAAGGAAAGTTCTAATCAACATGTTATATATTTCATTATGGGAGCAATTGGGATTTTCAAATTGAAAGGATGACATACCTCCTCAAAAAGGAAGTTAACTTTGACATTATCTTTGAAATTAAAATCAATAATGTCTTCACATTTTGTGACCAAACAATTTGTCATGTCCTCACATTTTGAAAACTAAAAGAAAATTGAAAATAGAACCATGTTTGTGACTAATGTTTATCAAAAAATAATTCATGAAAACCTTGGTAGGGAAAAAAAATTTATTTATCATGTTTTGCCAAAATCCACTACAATCGAACCTCTAATGTTTAGCAAGTTCTCCATTATCCCAATCATTAGGACATTATTACAAATGCAAATGTACGGTGGACTCCATGTGTTTAGTCCTTAAATGTCGAAATTTTGAAATATTAAAATAAGGATTTTCAAATCTCATTTTTTAAATAAAAGAGTTTTTTGACAAGAGTTTTCAATATTTAATTATAAATATGATATACGAGAAAATCAAACCAACTATTTTGGTCTACACTATATACAAGAGTAGAATTTTAAAGAATGTAAATATACAAAATATGTACTAAAAAAATTATGTTTAGAAATACACCATGTAAAAATATGGCAACATGTTCAAATGTAGTTGTTTCATATGACATATATTAATGTTATTGATTTATATAAATGTGAAGCTCCAATCACATATGATATTACAAACTATAATGTTAAATCCTTTAACATCAAACTAGTGAATAAATAAATAGGGTAATAGGTAACTAAATAGATGAGTAAATTGATGATAGCAAGTAGGTGAGTGAGTGAATGGGTGAGAAAATGATGCAAAACATAAATTATCATTGATTTAAAGTCCTTGTTGAGGGTGTAATACCTAACATTGAACTTTTATTCCAAATTTTATGTTAAATTTACATTCATTTAACATTAAGCTATGAATCAATTAATGTTAGGTGCCACCTAAAACATCATTTAGATTTTGATGTTAACTAACATTCTTGGTTTGAATACAACCATTTCTTTTTATTTTTTCAAAATTCACTTAACACAAACTTAGCATCAAGTGTGATTGAAACATAATTGACATATAAGACCTTCATATTTGTCAATTTACAAAGTTGACAACATTTATGTGATCAATCAATTTGTTAAAACTTGCCACAACCAAAAATAAATAAATGTTAGTAGGAGTTGTTGTATCAACAAAACCCACATAACTAGTAACAAAAAATATTGTCCAACTTACTAAACTTGTTATGATCACTTTGAGATATCCTTCTATCATTTGTTCTAGGGTAGATCATCAATCTCAAGATTGTTCTAAGAAAATTGAAATGTAAAATACATTTTAAACAAAACCAACTAATTCCAATACATTAGCATTTAAAACCCCTAAAATTGATAATGTTCTAGTCAATGTAGTAGTTGTTGTGACTACTAATAATCAAGTGTAAGAATAACATGTTTTGAGAGATTTAAGGCTAGCCTTTTCAATAGCCTCTAACATGTTAAACTATGAACAAATGAATAGGTCCATTTCATTCATGCACTTCCAATTGATGTACCTCCTATACTTCAAAGTTGAATTTGTTTCATTTTACGTAACTATGGGCAAGTGGATGGGTTATGGAAAATGTTTTCATTTTTTAAAATTCAAATTCAAGAAACTTTAGTTTTCATGGAATAAAGGGTGTCATGAGGTTTTCTCAATTTCAAATTTTGTGTGAAGATTCAACTATCATCATTAAAACCATAACAAATATTATGTGCATGATAGATTTGTTATTTGATAGATAATTATGAACTTTTGAAAAGTTACAATGCAAAGTATCAAAAAAAGGTTTCATCTAATCAACAACACAATTTGGACCTTCAAATTGTTTCCAGATGAAAAACTTAACATGGTCTTGGAATTTTCGAAAAGTTAAACTAAATTAACATGTTATATTCAAAATGTGTGTTTCAAAAGTCATGACCCTTCAAAATGTTAAGATGCTAATTCCCTTTTCTTTTTGGAATTGGAAAACTACAAATTTACAATTTGTTCCATTTCATAACACATTATGTGAGTTGAAATCATGTTTTGACCCATAACAAGTTTAGGTGGATCCATTTTGAATCTTGCTTTTGGTTTAGGACTAAATTACCCTAGGTCAAAGCTTTCACCTCTTGGAATGTGAAGAATTATGAAACACATTCCAAAGTTTTTGACAACTCATTGTTATCTAAATAAAAATTACCAACATATTTCAAAAGTCTAAGAGTGCATTAGTTTCTATTAAGTTTTGGTCCTTTACATGTATTGAAAATCCTTTTGAAATCATTAAAAATATATCCCCATTTATCTTCACAAGTGAAACCAATCGTCACATGTTGAAAACAACTTTTATTTTAAGAACAAAAAAAAAACTAACTTGCATTCCTTGCAATGTTAATTTTTCTCTTTCATTCATGAATCATTATAGTTATTTGAAGTTATATTGGAGATCCATGGTGTGAAGAAATGCAATGCATTTGTTTTTTATGGTTTTAATCAAAACATCTTTGAGTTCCCAATTGGGTTAAACTTAGTAGACCTTTTTTTATTAAGCTCTAATAGTAGATTTTAAATTAAAATTCATTGGCCTTTTAACTTTGCACTTCTTTTCAAGTGACTCAATTTCAATGTCATTATGATTTGGCAATGATGTTTTAATTTTGAAGGAGGTATGAAATGTTTTTTTTTATGAGGAAAGGGGAGGGAATGGGAGATGAGTGGGAGTTTATCAAAACATTGGGCTACAAGGTTTTTTTTAACCTTAGATTCAATGATAACTATCACACATGTTAGCAAAAAAATCTATAGTTAAAATTTCAATAAGGATCTCATGTTCACATTTACTTTAAATAACATTGCATACCTATCCTAAGTTTAAATTGAAATATCAAAACAATAATTTTCCATTGAGTTAATTGGGATACACACTTTTAGTTATTAGTTAAAACTGCAAAGTTAAAATGTCAACAATTTATAATTTAGAATTCACAATTAAACCTTTTAACAAGTTCTACGTGCATTAACAAAAAAAAGACCCCCAAAAAAGAAAAACCTATCAACAAAAGCAAATAAGGATTCCACATCACCATTTGTGTTATGTCGCATTACATTTGTGAATGTGAGCTAAAAAAAAAAATGTTGTGATGCAAAGTTACCATTGAGTTAACCACACTAGGTCATTAGTGCTTAAGGAATTCACTTTGGTTTTTCCCCTCCTTCATTTTTGTAGTAGAGTACCTTTTCATTGGGCCAGCAGCGTTGTTGTTTTCCTATTGCTGGAGACAAGATCTAGAGCTGTTGTAGATGTTGATTGAAGAAATGTACCTATGAGTTGATTTTTTCCCACCTGCCCTTTTTGGATATTATACCTTTTCAGCAGGGCTGTATTGTTTTTCTTCCTTTCTGTTGCCAGAAACAGGATCTAGACCTGGTGTAGATGTTGATAGCAGAAGAAATGTACCTATGAGTTGGATGTCCCCCTCTTTCCTTTTCAAATAAGAGCACATTTTTCAGCTGGCCAGCATTTTTCTTTCATTGCCAGAAATACAATCTAGACTTGGTGTAGATGTACCTTTCAAATAAGAGTACCTTTTCAGTGGGGCAGCAAGTGTTTTTTTTTTCCCCTTGTGTTGCTGGGGACAGCATCTAGACTCTTTGTAGATGTCGATAGGGGAAATGTACCTATGGGTTGGTTTTTCCGCTCCTTCCTTTTCAAATAAGAGTACCTTTTCAGTGGGGCAGCAGTGCTTGTTTCCAACCATTACCCCCAAAAAAACAGGATCTAGACCTTTTATAGATGTTGATAGCCGAAATGTACCTATGAGTAAGTTTTCCCTCTCTTTCATTTTCAAACAAAAAGAGTACGTTTTTCCAGTGGGGCAGCAGTATTTTGAAATTTTCCCCATTGCCGGAAAAAAATCAGGTTCTAGACATGGTGTAGATGTAGATAGAAGAAATGTACCTATGAGTTGTTTTTTTCTCCCTCGTTGCAGGAAAAAATTAGGATCTAGAACTGTCGTAGATACTGCTGTTGATAGAAGAAATGTACCTATGAGTTAGTTTTTCCCTTCTTTCATTTCCAAATAAGCGTACGCTTTCTCAATAGGGCCAGCAGTGTTTTGATTTTTGTTTTTACCCGTTGGCGGAATTACCTGGATCTAGACCTGCTGTAGATGCTGAGAAGAGAAATGTACCTATGAGTTAGATATGTGCATGCCCAGGAAGCGTAATAGAAAATGCGCGCGGAAGGAGTTGTGATGAAGCGTCGAGGTGTTGTCGCGCGGGGCGAGGAAGCAAACGAGAGGGGATTCGTGGATCGGGGGAGATGGCGTCCGCCTCTGCTCCTGGCAACAGAAGGGACAGTACAATCGCTGGAGCAGGCAAGGAGGAAGACGAAGAAGAAGAAGAAGAAGAGTGGCAGCATGTGAAATGGTAACCAAAATAGTCCGAATACAATTGCTTTTAAATGAAAATTTCGTTCGTGCTTTTGCTAAGCTTATGGAGTCTATGTGAGTTTTTTCTCTGGAAAATGTATGCTGGTGTTTGGAGTGATTTCTTCTTGGAAGAATTACTGAGGTTTCTTACGATTTTCTCTTGTTCTGATGACGATACTTTTTTGAAAATTTTGTGAAAAATTCGGGGCTTCCATAGGCAATTTTTTTTGCTTCTGTGCAGGGGGACACATGTGAAGAATACTGCAGAGATACCTCACGCCAATTTGATTTCTTCACCGGATATCACACCTTCGCGGTGCGCCAATTCTTTCCCTCCAATTTTTAGGGTTCTGCTCTCTCCCTCCATCCCAATTAGGGTTTTATAAATGTTCTATCACTCTCTAGGTTGCCATCCCGTTGTGCAACAGGAGTGAACTGATTGGAATTGTACATGAACTTGAAGTTCACAGGAAACAACAGAAAATGCTCAATTCTAGTACTCAATGTTGAAACACTAGAATGTTCACGCATCACCAAACCCTAGGGGCTTGAGAACTTGAATTCTTGCTGTCCCATTGATCCATGAAAATGTCAGCCAGCCAGGTCTCAAATTGTTATTCTACTTTTGTGGTCATGATAGTGATTAAATGACAAGTAAATAGGGTTTCAGCATCCACAGATCCCAATTTTGATTACTGTTTCTTGCAGCAATTGAAAGGAGGAATTGTAATGTGAGTTTTTTGCAGGGTGGAGCTGCTGAATATTGTACGCAAGCATTCATTGCAATTACAGCATCCAGGGACAGAGGAGGTGGAAGTGGATCCACGTTTTTGGTGTGAACTGTTGGACCTGTTCTTTGTGCGGGGTTTGGCTGATCACAAAATACCTGAAGGAGATGATGATGACCTTGTTTTCTTTGTCCGCCTCCATGTGAGTGCCACCTTCTCCAACTTTAATATCAGCTCTTGGAATGGGTACAGTATTCAAAGTCAGCTTAGCATCTGTGATGATTTCCATGGAATCAGCTATTCTTAGCAAATGCTCAGAAGATTGCCCTCTGGAAATTGGGTCTACAGAACCGTGACTATGAGGAGGACGAACAGGAGGACTTGAATGCCAGATCCTTATTTCATGTGCATGAGTCTTCTACCAGACAACCTTTTTTTGTACGCAGGTGGGCTCCAGAGGTAGGTTCTCTAAGTTCATCGAGCCGCACTTTTCTGTGTAGGGATGCAGAAGCTGTTCCACAGTACAGTACTGCAATTGGCTAGTTATTTAACCAGATTTGGTTATACACTCAATATTATTGGGACACTGCTGTAAGTGGAGATTTACATGGCTTCTGAAATGTCATAATTCATGGGGTTGTGCAGCTTGGGAAAGTGATAGGACAAAGCATCAGGCAGGTAGATTGGCAACGCTCATTTTACCTCAACCTCATTTGCCACACCTCCTTCTCTCTCACTGTGGCCATTTGTAGGTATGTTGGCCTCCGTCCATATCTCCTTGCTTTGTTTGTTTACTTTTTTAAGGAGGACAATTGCTAATCAATTGAGTGTGGAATGTGAAAATATTGTAGGAGCTGGCAATCATTTGGTGAAAAATAAATCAAAGCAATGCTGGCAAACTTGAAGCTGGTCAGATTTAGCAAGCAAACATTTCTTGAGTCACTGTCTGGAAACTGTTTTAGTGATGTTTTGTCCTTTCTTGAACATTTACAGTCGGGAGGGCCTTCAGAGTCAACACACATCACCAAATTCCTCCTTGGTGCCAATTTACAAGGTGACGAAGAGGGTTTATGCATCACCCAGCCGCGCAAATTTCCAAGTTGACTTCCGTTCCAAGGTATGCCTCTATGCATCCAACATCTTGCCCTCCTCCGCTGTGGTTTGTGTACAGAAATTTGAAAATGTTTAGACATGTCCTGATTGCAGTGTCCTTGTGGGTAATGTGAAAGAAGTATGAAGGGACACTCATACACTGCAGAGCATGTGATAAGATTTGTGTTGTTGAGAATTACTACCAGATACCCCTCTGCACCTTCATTGAGATCTGAGACCCTCAAATACTTTCTCCAGCGATTGTAACTTGAAGGGAGTGTTCCTTACTTTGTTCTATGGTGATGCAATTTGCAGGCTGTTGAAACAGTGCCAGCATACCCAGACATTTGTTTTGTTGTCGACGATTATGATAATACCTTTGAGGATGTTGTAAGTCAAATGGCCTTTACCTATCTCTATGGATTAGTGTGTCTAGCTTATCACTGAACACAATTTTTGTCACAACAATCATTGGGCAGTCAATCCAGCCCAAGCCAATCACTTATTGCCAAGGTGCATATATTTTCTTTCTGTTATCTCTTGCTCTTTTAAAGCCCAAATCTCATTTTGTGCGGGTAGCATGTAGGTATTAATGGAGGCAGACCATTGTTACTGTGTCTTGTTGAATGCTCGTGGAGGTGCTGCCTTTCCACCTGATACTGCTACAGAGAATGAGAGCTCTCGAACAAGCCATGAGGCCAAATTGTTAGGAGAAGCTCAAGGCCCTAATCCTCCTAAAGTAAGTACAACTTCTTGTTCATGGCTTAGGCAACTCTGAAGAACTTCAGGATTTCCAGAAGGTGGGCTTTTGGTGATTCTCACTTTGTAGCAATGCCAAGTCATACATTCAACTACTGGACAACTTTGATGCTCATATAGGGATCTAGTGTTCCTTCTCAATAAGGGAGTTGTCCATAAAACATTGAACCCCCAGGGAAATTGGATGTTCAATTGTGGGTTCACATTTGAATCAATCAACTCAATTGATGCTTGGGGGAATCTGAGGGTACAGGTGACATTATTCTCAGGGTTTGTGAACTACGACATGGTTCGAAATGCTTATGAAGGTGAGATTTTGTGCCTACAATCTAAAATTAAGAATGATGGTGTGTCTGCAGACAGGGATGACTGACCCTCTCTTGTCCTTGCTTGAGATAGACAGTTCTTGATGGAATTAAGGCTAGATGTGATACCCCAAAGTTCACCCCATGGTTCCCCTCAACTCTTTTGTTGATGACTTTCAATCAGGATCCCCTTTTAGACCTTTTCCAGATTGTATACACTTTGCATGCCAATAGTAATTTATGAATTTTCAACCAATTGTATGCTGCCATGAGTCTCACCACAACTTCAATGAGATGTTTGTCTTATTCAATGCATTAGATATGCTGCAATCTTAGATGAAACAAACGCATCACTGGTGGTAAAGAAAGGTGAAATTTTGTTGAGTGCATGAAGAAAGTATAGACACACTTCCAATTAGGAACAGTGCTCACGATTCCTTGGGAAGAGGCTCTTCCTTATATGCTAGTTCCACTTGCATCCTCTGTCTGCTGACAATATGGCCAATCAATATGTTCATCCACCAACAGGTAGCATGTGAACATGTTAGGAATATTGGGAGCTGGACATGGTGTAATAAACTTTACACTAAATCCATGATAGCGTGTCAATAGACACCCTAGTAATAGTGCCCCTTTGCACTGGAAGGAATTACATTGAAACAATGCAGAAATTCTTGAAGCATTGAAACACTGAAACACACCAAGTCAGCTTCCAGTCAACAAGATTGTGAACATTTGAATATTAAGGTATAGTTAAATCTGGGGGGCTGTTTGGACAGGTGGACAAGGAAAGCGGGGACTCATGTTACCATTTTCATCAGCAGGAAAATCAGAGCTCTTGGTCATGAGGGGCCCTGGTGGGCGGGGTGCTTTGGATGTAGCAGTGTCAGCAGTCTCTGGTATGAGTACTGTCTCCCTTTACAGTATGCCTGATTAATGGTTGAGGATTGTCATCTTCCAAAGCACAGGAGACAATGAGCCACTGTTGTTAATAATGAATTTTCCATCCATTGACAAAAATGGGGTTGAAAATGGAACTGTGCACTCCCTGAAAGTGAGAAGGATATCAACTTCTGGATGGCAACTGGTTTTTCTAAGGAAGGAAGTCATATGCTTGATGTTAACATGTCCAATAAATTGGAGCAGGTCAAAACGACACCTTCAACCAACCAGTTCCATCTCCCACAAATGCAGGAGCAAAGATGGGGTTAGGTACAATCATGCGAAAGGCAGCAACAGTTGCAAAGCAGGCCATTGCAGCAGCAGCAGCAGTGCAAAGGGATGATGCCAGTGGCCCTCTCCCCCTCCGATGTTGTCTCATGTCCCTTTCATTGCCTTGGGACACTCTTGCTCATGACCTCCTCTATAAGGTACTTACAGCTGCAGTTAAGCTTGATCCTCAGATGAAAATACAGAGTCCATTGTCCTTTTGACCATTTTCTGGAAACTTCTTAATCTAGTAGTTTGATTCATTTAGGTTGACCTTCAGAAGGATATATTTTCTGCTGAAACATTGTAGAACAATGTCTCTCTTGGCCCCATCAGGCAATTGGTAACAGAGGCTACAGTGTTCCCTGATTCTTCCCTTAAGGACCTAGGTTCCCGCAGCTTTTGATGATCAGTACAGCTAGTAAGTCCATTATAGCTGGGTTTCTTATTACTGGTGACATCTACCATGAGTTGGATTGGTTATTATGGGTGACATCTAACTTCATCTGGCCTAGTGATGAATATAGCCCCACAACCACTTTGCAAGACGGTCATGAACCATAGCTAGTAAACTATTGGCTTGGTGGTGTTTTGCAAGTGTTTTATGACTCACAAGTTAAATGTTGCTATTATCTTGCAGGAACTTTAATCACAAACAGCCAGTATGGCAGTGCCCTAAAGAAAATCCTGGGAATAAGAAATTGCATGCCTGCCTGGGTTGAGGAGTCAAATTTGAAGTCCCATAAAATAGGATCAGTTTTCATAGGTTGGTTTTTGATCTGGTAAATGGAAAAGATTTCTGTCTCTGTGCTAAGTCATTGTTAACAGATTAGGAACATTTGTAAATGTGTTTAGCATCATTGTGGTCCATAATGTTATCACCAACCCTTTCAACAATCACAGGAGTGTACTTGGAGCTGAAGGGGTTCAAAACCCCATAATCTTCTTTCCATTATGGTAGATAACTTTCAACTGTGAACTATCTGATTTTCTCACAAACTAGCAGTTAGGTCTCACATTTGATAGAAGGCACTGTAAGCATCAATGCCCATGTATAAAAGGGATGCATACATGCCAGATCTATTTTTAGGGTCATCAGCATGTTTGTTTTAGGTGTGTATAGGCTTGTACAGTGTACTCGCTATTTCATAAGTGCAACAAATGCAAAGTGGGGTGCATACTTTCTTTGAATCAGACCTAACCCCCTCCCACTTTAAGAGAAATCCTCAAATGATATCTACCTAAAGTGTGTTCTGGCTTGTACAGGCACTATTGCAGTGTTCAGACTTCCTTGTCCATGATGTCAAGTATGTACTACTCAACCAAGAATTTATGAAAGGGAATTGAAATTAGCCAGGCCTCCACCCCCAGTCTTCATGCCCAACCCATTTGTCTATCAAGTTTATCTTTTGTGTTGGTTGTGACATAAGCATGAGGTACAGAGTGTAGGGATTATGTGTGACTTTAGGGCTAGTAGTTCTTGGATGGTTTCTAGTCTCTATGCAAAATTTGTCGTGCACACCTTCAGGACCAGAACTCCAAGGGATCTTGTACCGTGGATGAGCATTGATGTGGTATGTTTCTTATTAACAAAATGAAAATAGTTTGTGTCCATTTGTTCGTCACATCCAAGACAAATCGGTATCAGTACTGACTTAGGAGGTGCCCATTCTTATTTGCCTTGTGCCTTTGTTCTTTGCTTTATGTTGAAGGGTTTTAACCTTGAACTATTTTGGGGTGGTGAAAAAATTGTCCAATGTACAAATCTCAATCATATCTGCATGGAATCTGTTCATTGAACTTCCATTTTCCAAGTGTTGCTCACCCCACCTGTACTGCAGTTGCACAAGCCCAGGTTTTTACAATTCCAGATGGAATGATAGCCATCATATCAATGATGGAAAAGGCAGAAGGTCCCTCCTGTGCCTACATAGCTGGTAAAAGATCCCTCTTTTCTACAAGGGATATCTGTTGACACAAGGTACTCTCCAAATGCACTACAAGAGTTCTCCAAGCGTTTTTGTTGCATTTATTATTACATACCCATAACAAGATGGGTGATTGGAAACTTGTGCAATCACATGTGCACATTAGTAAATTCATGGAGACATATAATGAGGATATTTGGAGCATTATATATTGATGTATTCAGAAGGCTAAACAGTAGTTACAAATCAAATGTATTTTTAGCAATAAGTGTATGCAATTGTTCATTATAAACAAGTGCATTTTGAATTGTCTTTTGGCTTGATATGGCCCTTTGATAAAGATGTCAATGTTAGATGAGTGAGGTTGCTAATTGATGATTGAATAAGCCCAATCCAGCTTTCAAGGGTTAAATGACTTGGCCAAACCATATGGGGCAATTTTCTTGTCAGTGAATCTTGCTATTAAGAAAAGTAGTTTGTTTGTTTTTGTCACATTCAGAATCTTAGCCTTTTTCTTACTAGCAAATTTTCACCAAAAGCAACATTAAAAATTAAAAGTGTGAAAAATTAAGTGATATTAGAGCATTACAATAGTCAAAAGTGAGGAATTTTTTTGCCAAATTTCTATATTTGGTTTGTAGTGTGTAGCCATAAATTTATAAGGTTGATTAAAAGTTTGCACTTCATATCTGGATTGTAGCCAGATTTCGCTAAATCTTTGTGGGATGATTGCCATTTTTCTATATCTTTTGATTGAGGATCAACATTTAGGCTACATCAAAAAGTTCCTAAAAAACATTGATTGAGATCTCCCTAACAATGGGCCCTGGCTATGTTCTTTGAGGAGAAATACTGGACGTTGGTGAGGCCATGTCACCCTGTCCTCAAATTGAAGTCTCAAATGAGATCTTTAAAATAAAATGCACAAGTATTTTACTAGAACTTTATTTATAAATAATAATCACACATTTTGACTATTACTTTACTATATATATATATAAACCACCAAATTCAATAGTCTCATTGGTTTCAAAAAAATAATCTACAGAGCATTGAAAAAAAATGGTCTCTTCCTAGCAATTCTATTGGTCCTCCAAACATTTTCACAAACCTAGCAAATCCTATCAAATAAGGTTAATGAAGATATTTATAGACCTTTGTGGTATGTTCAAGTTTTCATCGTTAGCAAGTTTTCAGGGATAAATGTGTTTGAAGATTTGGAAAGGGGATTTGAAAGCAATAATAGTAATAAGATGGTGGCAAGAGGAGCTGTTGTTACAACAAATATAACACATGCAGTTAGAGTTGTTGATGCAAGAAAGATGGTGAAGTCACAATATGAAGCAACTATTATTTTACTTCTCCTTGTAACATTTGTGACTTTTGTTGCATTCTCACTCCATCCAACGATAAGTAAGGAGTAGAACCAATAAAAAGAAACACACATTCTCCTAATGGATTTCTTGAACATGGTGTACATTGTTTCATGTTAGAGGCAAAACATTAATGAACTTTTACAATGCCCAATTGTTAATTAAGGACTTTGGAAAACCATGGCCAAACATAAGGTTGAATATGTGGTTTGCATTTTTCTATTACTAGGGTTTATTGTAACTTTGGGTATTAATGATGACTATGTTGTGTGCAGATGTTCAAGATGTTTACAAAGTAAAAAAGGAGAATTGTAGATCTACAAAGGTATGAAGTAAAATTGTAGCCCTTGTTGAGGGCTTTCCAAAAGTATGTGGCACGTCACCTGTTCACATGTAATGCATACGATTATCGACTTTTAATGGTTAAGAATCAAATTGACATTTTGACTCCCGACCTTTTTTTTTACCATAACTTGTGTTATAAATATTCAAATGGATCATGCAAACTCATTTTAAACATCTAAATGTTAAGAGCTTTTCAATGGTATAAAGAAGGTTTCAATTCAATGAGTTTTGACCCTTCAAATCGCTTTCTGAAAATTCAAAAATCCATAAGGGCTCCAACTCCCAAAGTGAAAGTCCATTTGGTAGTGTGTGCACTTATTCCCTCGCATTTTCTCACACTCCTAGGAGTATGAGTGTGACTTCTGAATTGCACTTTCATTTGCACCTTTCCATGCCTTTGCTTTAGTCGCAAGCCCAAGACTAGGGTCGTGACAATGTTCATATCATGTTGGGATCTTAGTGTTTTACATATGTGTTATTGGCTTGCAATGGCAATGCCAATTGAGAAATAGGTCATGAAGCGTGAGTTTTCAGGATTTTTTGACCCTTCTAATTGTTAACTCCTCGTTGTGGGATCAACATTTTCAAATTGTTACAAGTTTAATGCAAGAATTTTTTTCCTTTGCTATTTAAAATATGATCCATGTGGGGTGTTTCTTGGTATTACACACAAGTTCAAATTGGAATGACAATTGATCATTGTCTTATATTATGGACACATGCAAGGTGAATTTAAATCCTTTTTAAATTCCATGACTTTTTTCAAATTATTATAGCTTTTTGAAAATCATTGATGTTCATCATCGAAGGGACATTACACTATTTAAAGATGTTTAAAATGTTTGCCATATTCTCAAAATGGGTTGCCCATTACCATTTGGGTGAAGGCATATTGGGCAGTACCACTAAAAACCACCCACCTTAAAATCACTAGAATGTTGGTTTAATTTTAATTATTGAAAAACAAATTCAAGAAGTAATTCCCATTTTTTTTATAATTGGCTCTTAGGAATCATCACCTTAAAATTTTTGGGCCCTAGATGTCTATAATCAAAATTAATGTGAGATGTTTTTTCGTTTTATTTCGTTTCATGGACCTTGTCTATCAACTTTAAATTTGCTTTTGAATTGTTGCAGATTTTGGAAATGGCATTTTCTTTTTCCCATGCATCTAACTTGCAACAAATTTAATGTACATGTGGTTGCACACACGAAGCATTTTCCATCCATGTCACCATTTCAGAAAAAACAACCATTGTCAAATAGGCCTTCTCCTCCCACCAACAGAAGGTCCATGAACCCTTTGTGTCTTATTCTTGGTACCATTTAAAAGCCTTCGAAGAGTGAGGGTGCACTGAGGTGATTTCATAATGTTTAGACTTGCAATGCATGAGCTCAAGTTTTTTTCTTCAATTTTGTGATATTAAAAAACTGGTGGTTATTTTCAACAATATAGCAAATTTAGTTAAAATTACACTTTTAAGAAAATTCCCAATCTTTTGTCAAGAAAAAGAAAAAGAAATTTAAAACAAAAAAAATTGCATGAGTTACAGAATTTTGAGTATTTTCTTCACTGAAATTTCAATTAAATTAACAATTAAATGCGAGTTTGGGGGTGCTGTCTTGGTGTCATTGAAAAGTCCTGAATGAGTACAAGTACAACAAGGATCAGTCTTAAGTTTCAGACCTATTTTGTGGGAGCTATTGGATTTTGAGGAATTTTTCAAATTGAAAATTCAATAACGTTTAGAAAAATCAGACATTTAGCAAACATCAAATTGTAAAAGTATGTTACAATATGTGCTCAGTTGATACAGGGCACACTAGTAGGGTTGTAGTCAATATTTTGGGGGGGCTATAACTTGTCATTTTTTGGAAATGTTTGTTTTTCTAGTGTAACTTTGACTAAATTTTCTTATTTATGAGAAAAAATTGAACAAATTTTTGATACCACAAAATTGGAAAAAAAAAAAAAAAAAAAAAAACCCATTTTGAAATTATTGGGTAATAGAAAAAGAGGAAAATAAATTAAAAAAAAAAACAAAATATATAAAACACACAAAAAAAA
>Ga0116227_10003421_pt1 | contig 35251 bp, 27 predicted proteins | sample S1TSphgellanicum_FD_89693 | JGI IMG/M metagenome (GOLD analysis project Ga0116227, IMG submission 89693) | Host-associated microbial communities from peat moss isolated from Minnesota, USA - S1T2_Fb - Sphagnum magellanicum MG | ecosystem: Host-associated > Plants > Peat moss > Unclassified...
AAAAATTATATTATTCTTATTATTTAAAAAAAAAAAAAAAAAATTAAAAATTTAAGAAAAGTTTTGGATTTGATTTTTTTTTGGTTTTTTTTTTTTTTTTTTTTTTTGTATATAGCAGACTTTCCAGTTTCCTGAAAGAGACGCTATTAAGGAGTTATATCCGCACTTTCACCACAAGACGGATAAGATGGGCCGCCCTTTGTACATTGAGAGGTTAGGCCAGTTGCAGGTGGACGAGCTTCTCAAAATCACAACCATGGACCGCATGCTCCTGTACCACGTCCAAGAGTGGGAGATTGTGATCGACTGGAAGTTGCCAGCATGCTCCAAGAAGGCTGGCATTAACATTTCTCAGTCACTGACAATACTGGATATGAAGGGAGTGGTAATGTTTCATACCTTATTCTGTCTCATTTTATGTATTTTGCTGTATCTTAAGATGTCCTGGATTCATGTGGACTTCTTTTGGTACATTGGTTCTTGTTCTCTGTTGCTTCTTGGTTGAACCCATGCTTTGTTTTTTGGTCTGTAGCCAAATACCCAAAGGTTACCATGAAGTTTTCTCTGTCAGTATGATTATCAAACCCACTCTTGGCTTACAGTGTTTGGACTTGGATTTTTTTATTTTTTATTTTTTGGGGGTTGGGTGTTTATTGTTTCAGCAAAAAAGGCTTCACATTTTGCTAGAGCATTCTGCTCACACATTTGGGTCTGCTTCTTCTGTCAATGCAGACGATGAGACACATGAGTAAACAGGTGAGGAATTTCATTCAGAAGATCACAAAGGTAGACCAAGATTTCTACCCTGAATATCTAGGGAAGATGTTCATTGTCAATGCTCCGACTGCTTTTAAGGCAATGTGGACTGTTGTGAGACCATGGCTTGATAAGGCAACTCAAAAGAAAATTGAAGTTCACAGTGGTAATTTCACTTCCAAGTTACTCGAGCTGGTTGACAGTGAGAACCTGCCCGCATTTCTGGGAGGCACCTGTTGCTGCCCAGGAGGATGTGAGAATGCAGATGCTGGCCCTTGGAATGAAAGCAGCTACCAGAACAGCCAGCCTTTTGATGAACCTCCAAAAGCACCTTATTAGCTTGGTATTGCCTCTCCTACTTTGAGAACTTTTTGACAATATGCTCAGTCACTCACATATGGTAGCCCTAGATGGGGCACTATATGCAAAAAACACCTTGATTCAGTAGCTAAAGCATGGTTGTGTAGATGAAACATTAGCCTCCACTTTCAAGAGTAGGAGAGGTTGAGTTGCAATCAGATGCTACTTTCAAAATGGTAGCACCACACAATAGGGTAGCAATAAATTTTGAGCATATATACTTTAGTGGTGCAAAGTAAGCAGTTGCACTTTGTCCCTAGCATACAAGCCCAGTAGCACACTCAAAAGTAGGCAATTACCTTGAAGAAGGCATGTGCCATTTGCTACAGTTGTTGTCACTGCCATAGAAATGCCATAGGCATGATCTTGTCACTTAGAACCTAATTCTTTCCACAAACTCAAGAATTCTATGTTCTTTGTCAAAGTCTGCAGCAAAGGAGTGTGGAGAACCAGCAGTGGTATGCTCTTAAGAACTGAGAGATCTTCTATGCACCAGAAAAAAACACATTTGTCAATGTTTACAGCAGATGTTTTCTAACAAATTGCAATGAAATGCCAACAGCCAGGACCCATTTATTATACCCAATCATTTCACACTAGTCTTTACAAGTTGCCCAATGCACATGTTGCTTAAGTTTTTGGTGGCCACTTGTTCATTGCTCCTCTGTCAAGAACTTGTCAATCACCTCCAGGCTCATAAGTGTCCATATGTAAAACAGTATAGAAGGAAGTCTTGAAGGATGTGAAGATGGAGCACTCCTTACATGGAACTTCATTCAAGGACAGAGGTTGCCTGCACTTGGGGCTGTATTACACAAGTTATCAATGCAAGTTTCAGCCTTGAAAGGTTGTTTTTCAAGGCATAACTATGAATAATGCCCTATGCTCACACCGTGTTGTTTGATTGGCTGTTGCCTCTTCTGCCTCATAGAATACATAGCTTCCATTGTTCTCACAATAAAGGAAAGAGTCTTGCAAGATTTTTGGCTGAAGCATTGCATAGGAGATGATGATCTCTTGGCCAGAAAGACATCATCAGGGATTGTAAGGTACATAAGCATTTCTGCCATTAACATGATATAGGAGGACATTGGCAACATACAGAACTGCAGCAATAGAAATTGTCAGAGCTCAAGCTTGAGCTTGATGCTTCTTCAGGCAACAACACACTTATATGCTCAACAAGATGAGTATCTTCAGTGTCCAGGAGAGAAAAACCTCAAATGTGTGCCTCATTTGCTGTCCTTTTCTCTTGGGAGAAATGTAATGCTGTCTGCTATCCAGTCACCTTTCTGTGACAGAAGCAGAGTGCTTCTTTTGCCCACAATTCATTCATTGGTGACTGTTGTTCACTCGACTGCATTCACTGGATGCAGGTGTTGTCTCTTGCTTGAGCTGATGACATGCTTTCTGCAAATGAGTGCCACATTTCAACTCTACAAATCAGAGTACATTTAAAACAGAGAAGAAGCTTAGACCATTGAAATGCTGATGGAACTCTTCTTCCATATTGAAACTGCTGTTCACAGCACATCAGAGAGTTTGTGGTGTTAAGTTCTATTTCAGGAAGATGCCAATGCCTCTGGAAGTAGTACCTCAAGAGTTTTCTATGACTGCATGGAAACCCCCTAATCTTTCACATTTCAGGTCTTGTGATTAGTTAGAATCTTGGAAATAGTTTTGAGAAATGATTGGAGCAAATGAATCATTGGCGTGGTCATTAGTGTTGTGGGTTGCTGCATTTGAAGATAATTCAAAGATGGATTCAAATTTGTTCTTTTGTAGGAAGCTGCGACAAAAGAAATGCCATATTTAGACCCTGGAGTCTAGGAAGGAAATGGTATGTTACCTGCAAAGCCTCAATATCCTCAGAGGGTGGATCTGCATTGACCCTGTGTGAAACAGTGCAAAGTTTTTGCTGGTGTGTTTGATCAGCTGCTGCCACCAACTCCAAACATTTGCGCTGCAGTTGAGTTCTATCCTCATCAACCTGGCAATAGATTCAAGATCTTCCTATCATGCTCACATCCCTTCAGGTGGCCAAGATATACAGACAAATTGAACTCTGCAGACTCAATAAGGCAACACAATTATCCTGCATGATACAACACTCGCCAGACACTACAGTCATAGAATTGCTGGCTATAGACGGAAAAAAAGAGAGACACACAGATGGAAGACCAACAAAGACAACAGAAAAACAATACCAACTTGACAAATGAGCACTGCCAGAAAGAAGCATCCACATGACAACCCATTGCTTAAAGCAAAAGGAAGATCCAGCAAGATTCATACTATAGTGCATACAAAATGAGTATCTCAAGCACAAACTTTACTGCAGAATTGGGTATTGCTGGAAAGTCTAGATCTCTGATGTAAACACACTTACTTTTGATAGTAGAGAAAGTGCATGCTCATACTCCCTCTTCATGTCCATGTTCCTGCAATCAAGCCAGCAGTACCATGACCCAAATGTGTGGAAATCTCTCTTCCTCAGAATTGACAAAACTAGGGAATTACCAAGTAGGAAGATACAAGTTTGAGACAAATTAAATGATTCCTAACCAAGTGACAAGTCATGCTTGAAAACTGGACATTTTGTTGGGAGAACTTGTATGGCTTTCAAATGATGAATGTTTGCTTTCAGAGAGAAGACATCCTGGTGTCAAATTGACCAGAGGAGGTAAGGTGGTGAATGGAACATGGTGGTTGAAAGAAGCTTGTGAACAGAACATGGCAGTTGAAAGAAGGCGTACGTACTGTGCCTCCACTTTCTGCAGGCAGGCAAAGCAATCTTTGTAGAGACTTGCAGTCTTCACTAAATCACCAGACAAGGAAAAATTCTTCATCTCTAGCTCCTGGATCTTGGCCTGCAAGATACACCTGCATTGATCATCATGACAGGACAGTACAGAATGGCTGTATGGACTGTGAATGGCTAGTCTAGCTATTAATCTCCTATTTGGGTCTGATGAGTAGAGAAGAAAGCCTTGACCAAAGGACTGATGGGCTTGCACTGGAATGACAATTAGAAGAAACAGTCACTAACCTACAAAGTCAGATCAACACACTGTGACCAGGGGATATTGTGGCAAGAAAAATGACTACCTTAGAGCCAGCTACATCAGCAACAGTTTGATGGAGTTGGATCTCCATGGAATGGTTTGACAAGGGTGGGGATAGTGCCAGTGGGTGGCATCGTGTTCTCTCCTCTGTCTCCTGTTACCATTAGTCCCTAGTAGATCAGTGTGGATTTCAGCTTCAATTATGAGTTACTGGAAACTTATGCAGAATTTTCTATGATTCATGTTCCTTATGCTGCTTAAGTCAAGAAATACTTCATGAACTAAGGCAGGAGATGCTTCAGGAGAAGGACCATAGTTGGATGTGAAGTTTCCATTTCTGGTAAAAATGCTTTGAGGATAGCTAGAACAGAAACCATTTAGGGGAATCTATGATGCCATCCAGATTTCAGCATCTCGTTCTTACTCTAGAAAGACAGGATTGCAACCGCATAATTTCTTGGTTTTGTGCATCTCTTGTCATTCGCAATGTTTGCACCTGCTCATTCCAACTTCAACTTCATAAGCATGTAGATCAATCCGTTGGCTTTTGGATCATGAGACACTTAAGGTACAGACACACGACTAGGACCTTCAATGCACTTGAATGGTTTACATATAAGAAGGCTGTATGATTTCATACAGTATCATTCAGCTGAAAGTTACCTGCTCCTCCAAACAAAAAAGACGATCTCGCATCATTGTGTATTTTGAGCCTGTATCCTGTGAGAATCACAAGCATGCACTGACACCATGCTCAGTAATTGTATCTCCCAGCATACATCATCTTGTATTATACTGCTCTTCAAGCAGGTCTATATGCTGTTACAATTCTGTCCATGTATCTTGCCTTGCCAATTGGTGCCACGTTACAATCTCAATAAATCCAAAAGTAGAGAGAGGTTTGAATGGTTGGTCTTGTATGCTAGGTGGAGCTTCTCAGAAGTCCCAAGGTGTTGATAGGGTATGACAAACAAAAGTTCATGGTTCAGCAATCACCTTGCTTTCCAACTCCAACTGATGCTCATGTGCACGCACGCATGCAAGCAACTGTTCCAGCTCCCTTATCCGCTCACGTTCCAGCCTATACCTTGTTGTCAGTGCTTCCCTTTCCTGCATCAAATATTGTTATTGCCCTTGCAAGAGTGTTCTCAATCCTTGCCTTTGTCCACCCAATGCTTTCCTTTTACACCTTTTGTGATTTTCCATGTCCTTGACGTCTGATTGCTGGCTAGTGATTTCCATACCTTTAACATTGGATTGTTCCATTGCCCTCCTATACAAAAGGGTCAATCTCTAATCATCAGCACCAACACCCTCTCAGAAATTCATCAGAACCAGAAAAAATTTCACAGACCTGCTGACATTCTTGAAGATGGTCTGCAACATACTGATGCTTAGTCTCCAAAGCAGCCAGCTCACCCAGCACATTTGCATTCCTTAGCTCCAGCTCTGTTGAAGCCTGAATCCATGGTTCCACAAATGGAAGCTGAAGGACTAGAAGTAGGACACCAGACTCACATCAGATTCTTCACAGCTGAAGAATGTGCATATAAGATGAATACAAAAATGATGGAGAAGCAGACAAGAAAGGGAACAGGAAGAACAACAACAGCACAGAGAAGACAGCAAACAAGAACTTGAAGAAGAGAAAACTTCAATGCATTTTGAGATGACGTTTGAACCATAAGTGCATATAGGTCTTGAAGAAATTTAATATAGCTGAATTAAGATATCAATGAAGCCTTAAAGCCAAGATGAACTGGAAAAAGTGGATGGGAAGGAATACACACTGTTTTGAGTCCAGAGATTTGGGACAGCAATGCTGCCTTTTCACTTTGGTGATCAGTTATAAGAGCGGATTGTTGAGACAAGGAGCGGGACATAAGATCTCCCTGCCTTTCTGCTGCCTACATGCAATGTCCCCTAACCTACTATTAGTCATGCAACTCTAGTTCACACTATAAGCACACCAAACAAGGAAATTTCAGCACAGCTGATTTAGAGAGAATGCAAGAAGATACACAAGTTAGATGGAAAACCTTAAGATCAGAAGCTAATTGCTGGTTTTCTTCTGCAGCCAGCTTGGTTTGTGCTTGTGCCCTCTGAACTGCCTCCTCCAAGCTTTGAATCTGATACTGTTGGTTCTGCAATTGGTTATCTCCTTCCAAAGCTGCAAGTTTGAGGTGCTGATTGTCTTCACACAAACTGTGATATAATTTCATGATTTCCTCTTCCTCTTTCTCCTTCACATGAAGCATCTGCATGTTGAAGAAGCAAGTTTACTTACTGCAAGAACAATTCCCCCGGCATGTTGAAGGAACAAACTTCTTCTTGACAAGGATCAACTGAATATGACTTTGTAATCTTAGAATGTCACAATCTCCTTCAATCATTTGAGGTTTTTACAAACCTGCTCAGCATAATGCAGCTTCGAGTTTGTATTGTGCAAGTCTGTAATGGCATTCTCATGCTCAGATACCAACTGCACCAGCTCTGACTTGACCATCTGCCAAAGTAACCAATGACAGATATATGATTGCAGTTCCCAAGGTGCATGAAACAGTTTCACCATGAGAAACTCCTGCGAAAGAGAAACCCATGAAATCGCATCTGAATCTACTCACTTGTTAGTGCAAGTCCAGTTTCCAGACTTTTTAACCTAGTCTGTAGAAACCATCAGCACTAAAGAGTCCAAGGCCATGCATACGAAATGTTTATCAGTTCAAAACAATGATGCAACAGAAGAGGGTTGTATGACAACCATAAGCCTTGCAGAATTTAGCTCTGTGATAACTCACTCGTAGTTCGCAGCTTAAAGTTGAAATCATTTCTTCAGCCGAATGAAGCTCTGATGTCTGCAAGATATCACATTATTACTTTGTTAGTTGTGGATTAGAACAGCCCACCTGGGCCATACTGTAGTGATACTAGTAACACAAAAGACAGAATTTGATCCCTCCTTGTCTACAAAATACTGGGTTGGACACAAAAAACCAATCAACTTGATCAGAGTCTTCTAGAACTTATGAAACTCAAAACTTGGTACAACTTATCATGCTCCTACAAACAATAAGCAACTCCATCTACTCAGCAACTCCACCTCATTACCAAAGCTGAAAGGCACATGCTATCAAGAGGGATTGGCTATCACTATCTCAGCAGACAATGTCAGGTACATGGTTGTCACATCATTTACCTTTGTGGCATATCGAACCTCAAGATTCTTGCGAATATCTTCCTCTGCAGATAACTGCCCTTTCAAAGATGCAATCTGTGATATGGCACCATTAACCACTACTACAAAATTCAGTGTGAGACCAAAAATGCAGTATGTTTATTTAACCAGTTCTTTGTGAGGCGGCTAAATGGATATCAAGTTTCCAAGATTGAGACATAATGAGGTTCCCCCCCAAATCTCTGCTCCCCAACAGAACAAAGAGAGAAGAAATTTGAGCACCTCAGATTCTGCTTGCTGTATGAGGCTATGACCTGCCTGGAGCCTGTGTTCAGCATTCTGCAAATTACACTTCATATAGTGTATCTCTGTTTGCAGCTGGCCATTCTCTTCACTGAGCTGTAGGATTTTCTCCCCTTGTAGATTCACCTGTCCACACCAGCAGGCGTTGTCACCAAAAATAAAGAATCATAGCTCACAAAATGACATCATATCTTGTATACTGGGCAGAAAGCACTCCGACCAGATAAGTAAGCACACCTCAGCTTGAACATTGTTACGATCCTTGCCTAAAGATTCCAACAAGCCACACAGATGTCCAACCTCTGCAATGCGGGCACCACAATCTTTGGAGAGCCTCTGGACTTCCATGTCCATTGCTGCAGCATGCTCCTCAAGCATCTGCTGGTTTCCCAATGTGGACTTCAGCTTTCCCACCTTCATTTCATGAAGACAATGGAGTACACGTTTTAGAACATTAGAATGCTAACTTCCCAAACTTCAACCCTTAAATCCATTCCACAAAAGCTGTGCTGGATCTGTAATTAACTACAGGTGTAGAATCTGAGGCAGGGAGGAAATTTTTGTGAAGTCATAGAATTGAGATGGTCCATAACAGAATCAGGAATCAGAACAATTTGAGGATCTGGAACAAACCAGCTCTTCTCTAGTTGAATCAAGTTGAGTGATCAGGGCTTTTAGCTGCTCCACATCCCTTTCAGCTGTCTCCGCCCTCCGCCTACACAAGAAGTAGCAGATTCTCACAAAAAACACAGTTCAAAAACAGAGAATTCGCAAAGGTACATTATATAAACTGAGACTTCATCCTGATTCTTTGCTTCTGCAGTAGTATAAAAACCTACATGCATTGTTTCAATTGTGATGCTGCTTCCGTGAGCTTAAAGTTGCTTTCATCCCGCTGGTGACTGCAGCCTGCATGATCTGCCTGAAGCTGTGAGTTCCTCAACTGCAAGCTTTCCACTTCTTCTCTGCACCACTCAAAGTACATTGCCAGAGTTGAGCATTAAGGTCTGTGGGATCTCCTTATCGAGTAATTCACATTTGGACAGAAGGGAGAATTTAAAATTGCATCTGACTGGAAAATTAATGATGATATTCAAATGCCTGATGTGCAGATTCTGTTTGGAATCTAGGAGCAAAGTACAAAAGAATTTGTAGCAAAAATAGATGGTTGCTGTTGGAGTTAGAAAGTTACACCAATTTGTTGCACTTCATGCAAAGTTGCTCCTCTACTGTCATCCGCACCTCTGTCTCCTGCAAAGATCCAACAAAAACAAAACATAACAATAGCAAATTTGGGTTTTCATTTCATGACCATCACTATGGCTAAAATATGAGAAGCTTAAAGAAGAAAGGAAATTGCATCACGAAGTGGAAAAATTCAGAAGCTACTGCATTCATAAAACAAGATTCATACTTGATCACGCTCAAGAGTTCTAGTTGCAAGTGCTGATGTCAACTGCGCCATACTTCCATCAATCTCCTGCAGAGATCAAGTACAACTCTCTTGTCAGGCAAAATGTTTGCCCTGCATCTTTCCATAATCTATGTACTTACACTTGGTATGAACAACTATGAGCTACATGTTCTAGGATAGAGAGTGCATACCCGAATTAAAGAGGCTAACTGGCTACATTCGAGCTGGCTAGCTTCCAGAGCTTCTTCTCCAACTACCTGCAAAGTTACGCACAATCTAGCACATTTGGCAACTCCCTCCATTCAAAGCACTATTCTGATCCATTGCAAGCCCTCCTCCCATGGTCTGATTACACATCCATTTATAACAGGTACTCACCATCAAGAGCACATAGTATCTCTCTGAACATTACCAGTCTCTATCCAGTAGTTTTTCTTATGGAGGTTTCAATCTACCTTTTCATCAGTGATGAAAGCAAGCTGATCTGTTTTCTTGAATAGCTCTGTATGTAGAGAGACAATTGCTGCCTCCTGCTCCACAATTGCAGTTTGTAGCCCTTCAAGTTCAGTTTTCAACTCTTGTACCTGTATAGAGACAGCAGTACAGTTCATAGCTTTGACCAGCATGTTACACACATTCACAGCTCATAAAGAATACTGAACTGCTGCTTTGGAAATGCCTCAAAACAAAAACTTTGACCCAATTGGTCTGTGCAGATTTTCAGAATATCTTTGCAACTTATAAAGAGTTCTGAAAACTGTACCTTGCACAAGCTCCGTTGAAGAGCTTCTTTCTCATTGATCAAAAATAATGTCTGCACATGACTCCATGACACAGGAGCAATTATTGTGTTGAAATCAGACTTGCAACTAATATCCTTTGTGAGAGACTGCAACTGGAAAATGATATGGAAGGAAAGTCCAGAGCTGAAACCCAGACAGTTGTGGACAGAGAAGTCTTCAGAAAATTGACCTCAAAATGGAGAGGGAAGAGATCAGTGTTTAATGTCTACAAGACAGCTCAGAGAGAATAACAAGAGATGAAATACAGGATAACAAGATACTTGTGCTTCTCTTTCCCATTTGTTCCTGATCTAATTCTATCCAGTCATCATGCTTTGAACTGATTTAACAGATAAATCAACAGCAGCAGCTCAGGTTCCTAACAGAATGCACCTTTGTTAGACTTTGATTGAACTCTGGGGCACTCCTATCTGCAATCTGCATCACAGACAAACCCAGCATACTCACACACAAAGACTGATTCCTGCCATATTTCCAAATAACCCAAACCATTGTGCACATCACATGAGTAAGGGAGAGAACTGAACAATGTCCTGATTGAAGAAAAGGGAAAGAGAAGATGAACAAAAAGAGATATTCAAATAACTCACAAGAGCCAGCCCATTGAGCAAATCAGCAAGATAGCACAAAAAGGGGTAAGATAACACCCAGTCATAGGCCCCAAGTCTGTAGTGTAATGAAAGAAGCATGGCATATGCAAGGATTTACCAATACAACACCCCTGTTCTCTGCCTCAAGCACATCACAAACCATTGAGCTAAGGAAGGTTTTTGGCAAGCCCATGAATTTATGGAGGAAGAGAGTTTCCATAGCCTAATACTAGACCCACTGCATAACTGACTCCTATATTTGACCAGTACTCAACATCACATCTCTGGGTTCTTGAATGTAGCTGAGTTCTTGAATGTACTGTGAAAAATAATGATAGGAATGGATGTCAAAAGTTTGCAGTAAAAGTTTGCAGTAGTGATTCTTATGAAGATATGAAGTATCATTGAAGTTGTCACCATCTTCCTATGCAGGAGAAAGAACTGGTACATTTCCTGCCTTCAGCTTAAGCATAGACATTGCCAGGAAATTTGTGATTTTTGGGGTAGTATAAGCAGACAAACACATACCACATTCAAGCTGCCTGCTTGTCTGATTGCTTCTTTCTCCTGCAGAGTTGCCAAGGCAATGATGCCAGATGGAAACTCCTGCATGATATATCAGCAGCAAATTATGTAATCTGGAATATGAGATGGTCTCACTATCAAAATATCAGATCATTTAATGCTCCAGAAAACCGCACCGTCCAACAATCTAAAAGCCTTCTTGAGGCCAAAATAAGGTGAACAGCCTCACATATTGTTAAGATTCTTAGATCTTGGTCAAGATGGGCAGAGAAACTCAATAACAAGTCCTAGTTTCTTTCACAATTGAGTATCTGGTTGTCCCCAATCAGCTTGATACAGGAAAGGAGATACCTTGCACAGCTCATCCACCATACATCTTAGCTCCATTCGTTCAGCACACACAGTCTCTAGCTTGGACTTCAGGCCATGAATTTCATCAACCAGCTCTTCCTGCACCCACACCAATAGAGCTGGTTACAACTCACAGTGAAGAGTGCTGCTCTCCTTATGCACAATATAAGTTGCAACACACTCCCTGCTTTGACTGCCAGAGACGCAATCTGACGCAATCTTCTCTCACCTCCTTTTGGTCCAGATTCTGGATGTAGCTCCTTATGCTCCTGAGCTTCTGTTCTGCATCACAGTCCTGAAGAAGATGCTCTATGTGATGCCTGCCTGCCATCTCAATTTGCCTGCAAGCCACACTTTGAGGTCATACAAGTGAAGCAGTTTGTAAATGAAAGGCTCACAAGAGAGGAGATAATGAAAGGTAGATGAGTCTCCTCCAAAATTCAGTTGCTAGCTTGCAGTTTGATTAAGTTGATGGGCCATGCTACCAGCAAGGCATCCTTGAATACCATGGACCTCTAATGCTTGAGAAGAATCCCCAGCTCCAGTTATAAAGCAATTCAAAGATAATGTCACTGAGCTCCATGAAAAGTGACAAGTAGTATAACTATGCACCTGAAGGGGGCTTTGTGTTCCAGAAATAAGGATATGAATCTCTCCTGATCTCTGACTCATGATGACAAGACACCAATGCTGTAATGTCTAGAAAGATGCTCTTCATGATGCTTGCATTCATTGAGTGGTAAATAAATGACATGGATTCTGAGTTTCTGGTGCATGGAAAGCGCACTTGGTAGATGAGCCCAGTGGTGGTCTGGAAAGAGAAACTGACTTTTGAGCTTCCTTTTCTTTCTCATAAACCTGCATAAGTTCATCAGGAGCAGAACACATCTCACATTTCTAGCCAATTGCATGAAATCGGTTGATTACAGTATTTGAGCAAAAGACACTCTTGCGTCCAAAAGCAAATCCTACTAAGTGATGGCATAATGTAGGTATAAGCACATCCTTCTTGTCACAGCAGAAAAACACGCATGTTCATCATTATGTTAGTAAATGTGAACCTTAACTGAGAACATGAGAAAATTAATCTTCCTCATGGGCACAAAGACTACCTCCTGTAAAGCCAACAGCTCCACGGCAAGGGAATCAAGTTGCGATGTCAAAGCAGGTATTTTCTTGCTAATGCTTGTGACCTCCTTAGAGTCTTCTTACACAAGGCACCAAACGACAAAGCAAGCCCATCTGTGATTCCTCAATGCACTAGAGTCTCCATTCCACCACACACAAATGTCAACCTAATTGCAGAGAGGATCTCCTCAAAACAAGATAACCAAATAAATGTTGTGTCAGTTCTGGCAAAGCCAAAACAGACACCACAAGAATGAGTGTGGTCATAACCTTGTGAGTGTCACTCACAAAGCATTAGACCATCACCTTCACAGACAAAAATGGGTATCTGCATACATCACCTTCTCAAGCTTACCTACACTGGAGATTTTCTTTGCTGAAGCTTGGAACTGCTGTAGCTCTCTATCCTTGGCAGCAATTTGTTCCTGCATGCATGGTCCACATCTTTCTCAAGTGCATCTTCCTGACCAAAGGATGAACCTCTTACAACAAGACGGCCACAGATGGATAGGAGAAGGGCTCATAATCACAATCCTGTATGCTTTTTGATTCTATAACTTGAGCATTACAATATTTTATGCAAACACTGGTTGATCTTGTGCCTTTCACAGCATTTTGCAAAAAATATATCCTGGTACTGGGTCCTATGCCTTTTGGAGAAAAGGAGATCAGTGTTCCCTTTCTTCCTTGCAGCCAACTTACTACTTCAGCATAGAAAAAGATCTCAAAGTGCTAAGTACCCTGAAGCAACTGCTTAGACTTGTCTGAATTATGTGGAAGAATGTGTAATTCATCGTAGAAAAGTGTCTCAAAAAACAATTGACAGCAGATCTGGCATTTTTTTTTAGGTTATGACCTTCTGTTGATATTCACCTGGGCAAAAGAGAGTGTGCCTTGAAGAGCTGAGTGTCTTTCTTTCAGATTCTCAAGCTCCTCTTCCATCTTCTTACATCGCATCTCTACAACACTGCCCAAAAGAAGAGAGAAGGTCCACTGAATTTCACTTGAAGTACAAGCACTAGATATATGTATGATATATGTATTATGAACCACTTTGTCCATGTTCCTTGTTTCCTAACACAACTTCCTTAGAAACATCAGGTGGATAACAATGACCATAGCACGACATTCCACACCACTCTCTTTGTGCAATTCATGTTGTCATTTCAAGGACCAGTTGGTTGTGAGAAAGAATATAGGTAGTGATTCAAGACATTGTGAAACTAGGAAAAGTTCACCAGTGTCAATAACTTTACCGAACCAACTCCAGCTTTTGATTTCCTCCGGCCTTCAGTTTTGTCTTAGGAGCAGGAGGTGAGATAGGCTCCAATGGTGCTTCATGATATTATTTGTTTGCAAGGGATCAGAGACCCACAGTTAGGTGTCTATTGCTTACCCCAACTTTTTATCTCTACTGTGTAATGTTTAACTTAACTTCCTTAATCTCCTCCTCATTGCCACGTGCTTTGTTACAGAACACAAGAAACAGGATGATAGACATCATTATTACTTTTGTTGCAACAAGTTAAGGACCATACCAAGAGGCTCAGAAAGACTGATGTGTCCTCCAACTTGCCCTGGACCTCCACTTTGAGTTCCACCTGACAGCATGAAGTCAATGCACTTTGAACTCTAATCTACTTTAACATGTATGCTCATGATTCTGCTTCTTTCGCAGTGTATTTTCATTGGAAAATGCACACCTAAAGTATTAACTGGCTTGGATACTGTCAATCCAGTGGTTAAATCAGGGTTTTGTATGGAAGTACAAAAGGAAGTACTGTCACAGGTTATACAGGAAACTGTGCATAAAAAGTGTAAACCTTGAAGGATGAGCAGTTTTGGAATTGCTCCTCAAACCAAATTCTGCACATTTCTTGGTGCAAAACCTCAACAGATATGTGACACATATGAATTGAAAATGATCAAGTGGAAAGTTCACTCTGCTGGCTTTCCACAGTTCTATGAATCTCCAATTGGATCCTCAGATTGGGTACCATGGTGTCAAAAAGGTTCAATTCTTGGGCTAAAGACTTGATTTGAAACTCCACATCGGGCTTGTGAACTAGAACCTACTGGACAGGATGTAAGGATAGATTTGTATAGATCTGCATTAAGGATTTATAAGTTCTAGTCTGTTTTGTGCTCTTCAAAATGGAAAGCTATTTGAACTGTGATGACATTGCAGAGAAATCTCCACAACTGCAGTTTAAAGGTAACATGACAATGAGTGCAGTCATATCTCATGACAGTCGCTCATAAAGTGACAGACCATCACCTTCATCACAAATGGCAGTGGCAAGCTGCCATAACTACCCAATGACTTGATCAGCTCGTGACGGTAGGTATAGATAGTATCTAATAATTCACCCAAAAAATTTCAGGCAAACCATCATACAAAATCTGCATTTCTGAGTTTCTGTCACATTTCTGGAAGCAAAAGGAAGACTTGGTCATGATGTTGGCTAGGAGTTGGAAATATAGCTAATTGAAAAAGTCAATAGCATCCTCATTCAAAGTGTAACAAGCTTGTGAGGGTAGGCTTCATTTCGTCTTAGCTTGTCCCCATACAAGCATCTAATCCATAGGCATTGAGAGGCCTACATAGAGGTAATAGTTGGAGACTCTGCAACCTGAATCTATCCAGTGGAAAACTCACAAATTTCATCTGCAGAGAATAGGATGATGACTCTACAGCTAGACATTCTACAAACATCATGGCCCTTGCAACCTAAAAAATTATTTCCACGATAAGAAATAAGGAGAGAGCACATACCAGTTGGGAGACCAGAGGTTTGGCGGTTGAGAGTGGATCTCAAGGCTTGGTTCATGAGTTCGAGTTCCTGCAGCTGATGCATGCTTTGTGCCCTCCATTGCTGAATTTGTTCATCACCTAGAATGTCAGATGGGGATGTAATACCATCTCCAATATGTCCTGCTGCACCCTTTCTCTCCACCTGCCACAGCAACATTAGGAAGAAACGTGATGAAGAGAGTACATTTTTGTTCATTTGCGCACCAAACAAAGCAACATGTTACTGGTGTGACATTTCAATCCACCTCTCCATGTAACTCAGGCCTGACTGACTTTTTTTCATGATTAGGGCTTTTGTCTCAGACAATAATGGCACAGAATTTGGACATGGTCACTTTGTAACAGCATTCACTGCAACATTGTGCTCTGCCCATGATTCTCTTCCCCCAAGTATTAGAAGCTTCTAAGGTTCACATGGTTCGGATAATTGATTCATGACCTGGGGAACTTCGGGCACAAAAATTAGTTCGTATGTGGCCATGAACTGAGCATCTACCAAACTATTAGGCTAGATGGGCTTGACACTTTGCCCTAGGAAGAGGAAGGAGGAGGATGGGAGGACAATGCCATGACAGTGCTGCTGATTGTGAAGTTTTGCATCCTGTCTCTTGATGCCCTAATCACTGAGCAGCTCATGGCATGAGTCCTTTGTTTCTCTATGGCTTACCTGAGCACGGAGCTCAGAATTGGCTTTCAGTAGCCGCTGATTCTCGACTCGTAACCGCTCTAGCAGCTGTTTTTCGTGATCTAAATCGTCGCTCAAGGTGCTGACCTGCACTTTGAGGTCGCGAGAATTCTCACCGAGCTGTGTCAAGTCGCCCGCTAACCTCTCCACAAGGGATAGCGCCGCCGAGTCCAATTTCTCCACCACTTTGGCCACGGGCTTCACTGCATTGCTATCGTAACCCCAGGACTGCAACTTCACTATCAGCTGCGCCACGTGCGCCGCTCGCTGAACCTTCAACATTGCTGTTTGCCGTTGTCGCTAGAAGATCACTTGGTTTTTTCTGCGAGTCCCGAAAGACTACGGACCCCCAAATTCCTCACGGCTCCTTTATGAGTGTTTCACCCACAGAAAATTGCTCTTCAAAAGTTGACAACAATCTAACAGAAAGAATCCAAACCTAAAACCGCCATCATTCCTTTCTTGCCGAATTCCTGCAGGAGAGGCCATTTTTTCGGGGATCTTCAATGCTGCGATAGACAGAAAATCCTTCTTCCCGAAACCTAAATGAGGGGTTCGATTTGAGGTTGAGTCCTGAGTGCCGTTCCTAACCTAAAACTGTGCATGAATGCATGGTTCTCATCACGATGCGCTAAGTAGTTTGCAAGTTCCAACTGATCATCTCGTCGTCAACTTCCGCATCTGCAGACACGTCCATTTCCTGCATGCAGAATATCCACCGGTTGCCCTCACAGAAAAGCCTCAAAGCACGTAACACTCTCGCGACTTCAAAACGTACGTCGTGCATGAACTCGGAATGAGGCTGCAACAAACGGTGCTCAATCTGTAGATCTCGCAGATGGGGAAAAAAGAGAAGGAGAAAACAACAAACAACGAGAGACAGAAACAGCTAGCATGCAGCTTGTTATGTAGGGGCATAACTTTGTGCACAGAGCTCGGAATTTGGCAAGTGAGAGGTCGCTGGGAAGAGGACAAACAGATGCACAGATGGGTCGTGAGGGATTCGGAAACGATGGAGAGAGGAGGCAGGAAATTGTTACGGGAATGCAACAGGGTTGGAAAATCTCGCCAGCGGAGGAAGAAGGCGGGAAAGGCGTTGTCGTCGGTTCTCAACGTCCCCAGGAACTGTTATTCTACGCTCCTCGTTTTCTTGGCCCCTCGATTTTACCGAGCGCGTTCACACTATATGTCCCCTCAGTTCAGGTAGCCTGGTTGGGAGTTGGTACCGCCCTCGTTCCCCTCCCCTAGAATTTGATACCTACCAGTGCATATACCTACCTACCTGCACTGGAAGCCAGGCCATCCACTATATAGGTAGCTAGCTAGTACCTGACATACTGACACTGATTTGACCTTCCTTTGTTTTCTCAAATTTTCCATAGTTTTGCTATTGCATTGCATTTTTGGGGGTAAGATTTCCAATTGGTCAGGAATTTAGACACAATGGAATTGTATATGGTACTACCTTGGCAGCTTCTTTGACACTGATTATGTTATTTTCAGAAATGTTAAAATTTTCAAATATATATATATATATATATATATTTATTTTTATTTTTTTATTTTTTTTTCAAAAAAAAATCTGTGAAGGAAAATAAACTCATATATAAAATGTTCTGAAATATTTTATTTTCTGCATGGAATCTTCAAAATAAAATAACCATGCAACATTGAAATGTTCATTGTTGAACTGGCCATGGTCCTGCATTATTATCATTGGTTATGGTATATCATACTTACCTTGATATGTTTTGGAAAAGGTTTTTGGCATTTAAACATATATCACAATATGAATTTCATTGTTGCAAAAGGTTTAGGGTTAAACCTTTATGGATTTTCAGCTCATCCCCTCATCATTCTCTCGATCTTTTTAGATTTAGTAGTAGGATTTAAATACAGCTTGTAGAAGAAGCTACTTGGTTGTCACCAACAATGGTAGTTTCCAAGAAGAATAAAAAAATTAGAATTTATGTCAACTTCAAAAAATTAAATGTAGTCTGAAAGAAAGATCCATACCCATTGATTCTTACAGATGAATTTCTGAACACAATTGCAAGGCATGATGCATATTCCTTCTTAAATGGATATTCTAGATATCATCAAATATCTATAACACTAGAAAACATATATGAAATAACCTTTTGTAACATATTGGGGAGCCTTTACTTGGGTAGTTATGTCGTTTGGAGTGAAGAAAGGACCTCCTACTCACTAGAGAGAATAAATAAAACATTCAAAAATTATTTGGACAATTTTACGAAGATTTTTTTGGATGGTTTTATAATAGACAATGACATGGATATTCATCTCAATAAACTTAGACTATGATTCAAAAGTGCAAAAAAATTGGGATCAGTTTAAATTCAAATAAATGTGCATTTATGGTTTTTTAAGGGTGACACTAATATTTATAATAACCAAGAATAGTAAACTACTAGATCCTATGAAAGTCCAAACCATAGTTTAGATGCATGTACCCACAAATCCATAGCAAATTTAGGTTTTCAACAAAATGGTTCAATTCTATTGACATTTCATCAAGAATTTTGCATTTATAATGGCCTCAATTATTAAGTTTACAAGGAAAACAAAATAGTTTCTATGGACCTTAAAATGTCAAGTAACTTGGGAATTAATAAAATAGAAATACATACAAGCACCTATTCTTTATCTCTTAATTGGGATGTAGAGTTTCATGTTCACACACATGCATCATTGTTAGCTATAGGTGTTATGCTAACACAGAATCTAATAGGGAAACATGTTTAACCTATTATTTACACTTCTAGACTATTGAATATTGCAAAGAAAAACTACAATACCTTGGAACATGAAGCCTTAGCAATGGTTTTTGCATTTCATAAGTTTAAACATGACCTACTAGGTAATAAATTTGTGTTTTATGTTGACCATATGGCTCTAGTCTATTTAGTGAACAAACCACAAGTTTCAAGTTGTATTGTTAGATGGTTATTTTTGTTTTTGGAGTATGAATTTGTAGTAGTATATAAGTTAGGACATACACATGTATTATATGGGCTACTAGATATTACAAAATTGACATGTGTATTTGATTAAACTAGAGATGTAGCTTTGTTCCAATTGCATCTAGTATGGCTAAAGAAGGTGAATGATTATTTGCATACATGATAGATGTTTGGAAATTTCATAACCATTTAGAACTAGAGGTTAACAAAAAAAAAGTAGAATTATTCACTATGCAAGATGGAAAATTGTATCAAATGGGTTAAGACAATAGATTGAAACATTGTGTAACTACAAATGAAACACAAAAGATATTACGAGAGCTTCATGAGGGATTTACAAGTGGACATTTCATAGCAAATATTACTACTAAGATGATTTTAGATGTTGGTTACTAGACTTGGGCCATGTTGTTCAACGATGCGACAAAACATGTGATGCATGCCAAAGAATTAACAAATTAGCAACATAAAGTTTGGTAAACTTGGTGACTATTCTTCTAAAATAACCATTTATGAAGTGGGGACTAAATTTTATTGAATCGATCAAACCAATAGGGAGGTTTACAAGTAACAAATGCATTTTAGTATTTGTAGATTATGTTACAAAATGGGTAAAGGCGAAAGCATTTTAGATAAATACTACAATGGTGACAACTAAATTTCTTTATGAATACATCCTTACAAGGTTTGGTTGCCCATTCATTCTAATAATAAACTAGGGAATCCATTTTATCAATGATCTTATTAAACATTTTATTTATCATTTTCTGTTAAAACATGTTAGTGCCATTATCCATAGGGGAATGGGTAGGCATAGTCAACTAATAAGTTCATTGTGAATTTCATTAAATCTATGTTAGATAATGAAAATAAAACAAATTGGGATAAACATTTACCTATTATTTTATTTTTTACAAAACAACTTATAAGGTAACCACATGGTATTCCATATTAGTTAATCTACGAACTACATCTTTTAATGCCCACAAATTATGTTTTATCGACATTTAGTGGGGACCACATAAATACAAATTTTGTTAGGGTATTCATTAGTAAACTAATAGATATGTAGAAACATTAAACTAACATATTACAAGCACATGAGACCATTAATAATCAACAATGGAATCCTACACTTTGGAGTCAACTAACACACCCTCGAACTCCTTAATAGACTCAACTACAAATCCCAAGGTGGAAACATCAAAAGGATAATGAATTTGGGTACGCTCTTTGGTTCATAACACTTCGAGGGAAAAAAATCGTGTTAGAGCTCCGGGATGAGGACTAGGACAAATGATAAACAAAACAATTATTCACACAAACTTACACAAACCAAACAACAAGTTAGTTAGTGTGTAGTTGGAGCACTTTTGGTGCACGAACAAACCACGAGCAAACATGGACTCATAAAACTCACCACGACCCAGACTTGGGGGAAGCCGCCACCTTCCCTTTTATAGTATTCTCTGTGCCTGGCCATGGGGCCTGCATCCAAATGTCATTTTGTCTCAGAACTCCCGAATTAAAAGTCTCGAAATTCCTGAAATTGGGACTCTTATGATTTTGGAGGCCCATAACTTCTTGTGTAGACCTCCAATTGAGGTCAGGTCTAAAGCAAAATTATAGCCCTTGTCGAGAATTTTCAAATGGTATGTGGCACATCACCTGAACGTAAGTAAATCATGATGATTCTCAACTTTTAATGGTCGGGAGTCAAATCATCAATTTGATTCTCGACCTTTCTTTTGGCCATAACTTATGTTTTAAGTACCCAAATGGGTTATACAATCCCATTTTAGACATCTATGTTCCAAGAGCTTTTTAATGGTATAAAAAAAAATTCAATCCAATGATATTTGACCTTTGAAATCGCCCTCCAAAAATTGAGGAGTCCATTGGGATTCCAACTCCCAAAGTGGGAGCTCATGTGGGAGTGTGTGGGTTCATTCCCTCGATCTCCTACACTCTCAGGAACATGAAATGTGATTCCTAAGCTTCATTCTTGGCTCACACCTTTGCAAACCCCTACATTGGTCGCGAGCCCAAAGTTAGGGTTATGACATTAATAATTTAGGAATCCAAAAAAGAAGTTTAAATTTGGGAATCATGTGTTGTGGTTTCCAAAAGGACAATGAAAACATATATCTTGGTAAAAAAATCACCAAAAAATGGTTTGGTCCGAGTATAGTTTTGTTTACCAAATGATATTATTTTTAATCACATTAAACAAATTTGATCTAAACTCTATATTTGTCAATGTGAACAAGTTAAAACCTTATTGGTTGTTGGATATTGAAACATAAAGCACAAAACCTCTTGCATTGGTATATTGGGAAGGACATGGTGATGTTGTAATTAATGACGAAGAAAAGGACAATCATGACAAAGTAATATGTATTATAAATATTCAATAATTCAAACGATAAAACAAACATATAGTTAAAAAAATTTGTTACAATTGAATCAAATGACAATTGTTTTCATTCAACACCAAATGGTTGTAAGAGATGCAACATTTCAAATGTGGAAACCTCAAAAGTCAAGTGACAAATCAAACATAAGGTTGGAATTAATAATGGTAAATTTTAATGACCATGATTGTGAATAGTCATTATCCCATACTTATGTCATTTTTCACCTCTTTCAACTAAGCAACATGAATGATAATAGCTTTGGTGAAAAGTTGAAAAACATTATGAGAAAAAAGGAAAAAGTGAGAAAAAACATTGTCCATGAGCAAAAATAGAAAAAACAATGAGAAAAAACGATTGTTGTTAAAGATGAAATAAAGAAAAAACACAAGTTCCACATTCAAAATTTACAAATCCACACCCTATTCAAGTCCATTCTCCATCTTCTTTTCAAAATTATGACCCAAGCAAACAAATTGAAAAAAGTCTACGACATTTAGTTTAAACAAAGAATGAAAATGAAAAGTGGCTACATATACTTCAAGAACAAGGATTGTTTTTTTTTCAAGTTGTGCCTGAAATGGTGATACTATTGAACTTTAAAAATGAAGACAACCTGCGTTTTTTTCAAACATTAAAATAATCGACAAAACCAACTCCATTTTTGTTTCCAATTCTTTCTTCCTAGCATTTTACATTAAGTTCTTTCAACCTGAGATGTTCAATTCTTATGTCTACACCTAAAAAACATAATAGAACGGTTTAACAAACTAGCTTAGTACTTTTGCTAAAACCAGAAAGGTTGATTTTCCTATCCACAGAGCAATTGTGTACCTATGAGTTGGAGAGAATTACCATGTGGTTGAAAATGGGAGCTGAAGAAAATAGATGGGCTTCTAAGGTAAGATTGGTAAGATTGTTTGAATTAGAAAACACCATGCCATGATTAGTTGGTGGAGTTTTTCAATGCCTAGCAAGAAACAAAGAACACAATTTATGCTAGGATAGGAGAAAAAATAGTTGTTATTAATAGACATGTGATCATAGATGTCTTTAAAAATTCCAACACTAGGTGGAAGGAATAGAAATGTGTAGATAAACAAATTATTGAAGCTATGTTTCAAAGTGTTGCTTTGTTTATAATATACATAAATGCAAAATAGTGGAATGTTAGCAAGATGAAAAAACCTTATCCTATTAGTTTTTTTGCATTTATCAAAATAGTCTACCAAAAAAATAAGGTTTATTATTTTAGTAATAGAAATGTTATTTCAATAATAAATCAAGGAAAGTTTGTAAATTAAATAGACATTATGTAGAGATAGTTGTGTAAAGAATTGGCCAAATGGACAAGATTAGAAATTAAAATGCCCAAGAGTATAGTAAAAATTGATGTCAAGAAATATGTATGTCATTTTGCATTGGTCATAAAAGTATTGATGCAATATTTTTTTCTTAAAAGTGATCCATAGATATTGACCATGTTAGAACCAGCCAAAACACAACAAACTTCAACATCTAAAGGTAGCGGTTCAAAGATAAATTGTGGAGAATCAAATGTTTTTAAAGGTCATCTACATTACACTAATATGTGTTCAAATTCATTATGTGTTTCATTAAATTTTAAATGAAACTGAACAAATTTACCATGATGAAAATCGTCAACCCTTTAATAAACATGGACTAGTTGTTACAGATAGGTGAACTCATTAATAATTAATTCATTAATAGTTAAATCATCAATAATAAATTCATTAATAGTTAAAATTTCAATAATAAGTTCATTAATAGTTAAATCATCAATAATAAACTCCCTAGTAGTTAAAATTTCAATAATAAGTTCATTAATAGTCAAATCATCAATAATAAATTCACTAATAGTTAAAATTTCAATAATAAATTCATTAATAGTTAAATCGTCAATAATAAATTCATTAATAGTTAAATCGTCAATAATAAACTCACTAATAGTTAAAATTTCAATAACAAATTCATTAATAGTTAAATCATCAATAATAAACTCACTAATAGTTAAAATTTCAATAATAAATTCATTAATAGTTAAATCATCAATAGCAAAATCATTAATAGTTAAAATTTCAATAATAAATTCATTAATAGTTAAATCATCAATAATAAATTCATTAATAGTTAATCACAAACCTAAGTTAGGCACTTGAAAACCTTGATCAAGCTACTTAATGTAAGCTAAGTATTTAACCCACCAACCTAGGGTGCAAGTGTGAAAGTTTGAACCTTTCATTTCCTTTTACTTCCATGTTTTAAAAACAAGTCTTTAACCATTGAACCATTATTTAAATGAATGATAATTCTTTGTCATCATATATTATTATGCATTTTTTTTTTACCCTAGGATATTCTTGGCAATTTTTAAATATTCTCAATACATTGGTTATTTTAAAATATTATATCGTAAGCTATTATTGGTTATTTTATGTTATTTTACCATAAGGTATTTATGGCTATTATATCATACACTATTGTTGGTTATTATAAGTTAATTTATTGTAATTTATTCTTGGTTATTTTATCATAAACTTTTTTTTATTATTCTATCATATGCTATAATTGGTTATTCTATGTTATTTTATCGTGGGCTATTTTTTGATATTATATCATAAATTATTGTTGGTTATTATAGGTTATTGTACCATAGGTTATTATTGGTTAAATTATTATAAGTTATTATTGGTTATTTTAAGCTATTTTACCATAATTTATTTTTTGTTATTCTATCATACATTATTGTTGGCTATCATAGGCTATTATTGATTATTTTATCATAGGCTATATATTCTTGGCTATTTTAGTTTATTTTACCATATGTTATTTTTGGTTATTATATTGTAAACTATTATTAATTATTCTAGGTTATTTATCATAAGTTATTATTTGTTATTCTATCATAGGCTATTGTTGACGCTTATGAATGCAAGCTCCACATGGACAATTATGTGCACATGTTCGATTTTGGTAAATTGATATTCTATGGTGGCATGCCAACATTTGTTATTTACTTTGAGTATTTAGATTTGGAATAATATGTGATATTAGCAATTACATTGAGACCTTCAATTTTGATCTATGTTGAAAGAACACCATAATTCGTTAGCAAAAGTGTATCATTAATTAAATAATGTGAAACTAACATTATGGTATTAGATGGTGGTATGTAGTTTAATTGTACATTTTGGAACACATTCGTAATTATGTAACCTTTTTTTTATAAAAAAGGCCTTAAAAGAATTAAATAGAAACAAAATGTAACCCTAAAACCTACCCTACACAAGCAAATAATAAGTGAGTTAACATGGGTATTTGAGAATTGACCTTTATGTATAACATGCAAATATCACCCCCAAAATATTGAATAAATTGATAATTGAAGGTATTACTTTGATTGTGAAATTGATAATTAGTAAGTTTATTTATTTTGAAAGACAATGATATTGATACCCTGTGTGTTCCTAAAATAAAGAAATAAAACCTATTTAACTAGTTATGAAAGAAAATTGGCCAACATTGATATAGACTCAAATTTTTATGAAGAAAAAAACCAACAAGCATAAAGTTGGCCTCAATAGAATACTTTTTATTTGTTGTTGAATTTTTATATTATTAAGGATCTTCATAGTTTCATGGGTTTGTGTGTGTTAAGGCTATAATAAATTGTAGTTGCATAAAATGCCATTAAGTGTCCAAATAACGAAAAAAATGATTTTACAACCCAAAAAGTGTTGTGTGAACCTTTTGAAAGTTTTGATGATAATGTTGGGTCACCAATTTGGTGCATAAGAAAGATTTCTTGAAGTAGACTTCTTGAAAGAAAAAATAATGAAAAGATTGGATGTAAAGATGACATCTTGATGCTTGCTTTTCTAGTAGGATTGTGTGGTGATTTCATCAAAATTCAAGAGTCATTACAACTCATCATGGAACTTTAAAATTGTCCCCATTTTGAACATGGAACCAATGGATCTCATAAAACTTGGAACGATTGATTCAAAAAATCAACAAATTAAAAAATTGGGTTTGACATTGAAGCATGAAAGCACATTATGCTTCTTCAAAATTGTAATTAAAGTGTAATATTTCTATAATGAAATTTTTTATAACATATGGACATCACATTTTGGATTATTTTTATTTGTTTAAAGTATATTTGATTAATTTTAGACTTAAGCTAATCAATTTTTTAAAAAGTAAAACAAACATTGAAACACTTAAATATATGGAATATATATATGACTAAATAATACTTGTCATAAAGTTTGAAATTTTGCATATATATATTCAAAACTAAAGTTCTGCATGGAATTTTTGGGTGAAATTTTTTGTGGTGAATGATATTAATATACATCCATTAAATCTATGATCATTTATAAGTTACATTTTTTGGATGAAATTTTTATTAAAAATGTGTTTTTATTGCATTTTTAAATAATAAATGAAAAAAATCTTTTATTTAAAAAAAAAACCATTACCACATGAAATAAGAGGAAATTTTATAATTTGATATTGCATTTTTTTTTTAGTTTTCTTTTGTTTTGTAAGGTTTAATGAATGACAAACATGAGGCCTTATGGTTGTTGAAAAAATGTAAGTTTTATAATTTATATATATTGATTTAATCCAATCCTTTTCATCTAATCATTGAATCAAAATTTATTTTGCAAAGGTTTCCCTTCATGTTCATGGGGGGAGGAAGGGGAAAAATAAAAACATTATTTGGACGTAGTAGACCTTTGCAAAAGCTCACATATCAATGTGGATGAAGAATCATATATATGCTCACAATTGGGTGCAATTGAATACTAACCTTTTTTAAGTTCTTAAGAATGGGAAATCCACAACAAATTTTGTGAAGTAGTAGATGTGGATGATAGATTCAACATTACAATGTTGAATTTTTTAATTTGTGAATTGGTCATTTGGCACCATTAGCAAACATTTTCCAAACTTCAATTCACATGTGTCAAAAGTTTTTGAAAGTTCCACTTTATTAGGGGTTGCATGCTATGTTGTTGGTGCTCTAAAGTTTTCACGTTCTTTTTTCTTGAATTGTAGTTGATCTAGAGCAAACACATCTCATGTACAATTACTCGCAAAAGTAGTATGAGAGAGAAGGAGGCATGGAGAAAGAAGATGATAAAAGAAGATTGAATTTCTTTCCCATAGAATGAAAGATAATGATGAAAAAAACTCGATTTACTCACATTCAAACAAAATTGCCACTAGACATGATGAAATTGCTTGACATGGTTAAGTAACTTGAATGGGAAATGAATTTGTTTATGATTTTTTAGAAAAGCTTAAGTTCTCTTGAATGTGCATGGTTTTGAAAAATTGTTTAATCAAATAGATATAATCCAATTGGGAACTATTATCATTGTATTTTGATCCTAGCTCTATTTAATCAATAGACATAAATCAAAATATTTGGTTTATTTTTTGACCATGGTTTTTTCAAGGACATCCACATTAAAATCTGGTAATATAACTAAGGACAAATTAGGCAAGAGAGTAAGTTTTTGAAATGTGAACAAAAAGAAAAGGTACTAAAAAATGAAGCTTTGTAAAAGTGTGACAATGTGAATCGGCACACACAAGATTTTGCATCATTCACCCTTGGTCACAACTCACTCAACACTAGTTGTGAGTTTGTGACCAAGGGTGAACGAGCACCCACACTTAGTACCTTCACCTTCTTGAGTGAGGCCTCTTAGTGACCAAATCAAACCCAAGAAATGTTAGATTTGAACTCAATGGCCCAATTTAGTCTCAGCATGGGATAAATATTTAGAATATTTAGAAGCAATTTAGAGAAAAATTGGGGTTTTTTTTACCATGGTACCAGTGTGGTGGTCACCTTTGAAATATTATCCTATATTTTTTTATTATTATTATTTTTTAATTATTATTTTGTCTCACAAATTGGTTCCCAGTACAGGCCAAAATTCTATCCCATCCCAAATCCTTACATGGATGCAATCTTTTCGCTCTCCTCATCATGGACATAGCCAACAAATGCAATAGGACAAAAACAAAGTTTTACCCACATGAGCTAAGAAAAGCCCCAAAACCAACTACCCACCCAAAAAAAGTGGTGCATTATTATTATTATTATTATTATATGGGCTGGAATTTCTCAAGCACCTTGAAGATCACTGGAGGGTGTATGTAGTGTGTGTACCATAAATAATAAGGGGGTGGTGTGTCATATTTTGGCCTTGCCATTTTACATTAAGAAGTATCTTAAGGCAAAAGAAGAATAATGAAAACTCAAATATTTCACCATGCAAAAATATAATCTTCAAAAAATATCCTCTAAAAGAAACCAAAATCCTTCAAGATATTATTATAACTCTGTAACTAATCTCAAGTTTCAACACAAGCCAAAATGATCATCTTTCAAAAATCCTCCTATAAAAGTAGACCTATTATTATTATTATTATTATTACCTAGGGGCCAAGATCCCTGAAGCTACTATACTATACTCTATAATGAATCTAAACACAATATCCTTGCCTGGGTAGGTAGGCCAAGGGCCAAGGCCAATAAAGCATATATTGTCTACTAAAAGTTGAGTAAAGAAAGAGAGACATATAACAAAGTGTTGAAGGACAAAGGGCCACTAATAATAAGCTTACAAATGCCATATCTAATCTAGCCAATCCATACAAATGGCAAAACAAGTGGGTTGTGTCGGTGGGCACAAAACAAATGAGCTTGAATGACGCATGAAACAACAAAACCTTTTACTCCAAAGAATCAAGAAGTACTACTACACTAGGCATTCATTCCCCCCACTTTCCTCCACATGTCTCATGTATGGGAGAGCTTCACACAAGAGACAGGTGGGGAGATTGACACAAGTTTTCCATTTCAAATTGCCCCTAGCCAATTTGAGCCTGAATAAATAATTATTTAATTTAATTTATTAATTATTAATTTTTTCATGTGGTTTTTTTAATAATTCATAATTATTTATTTCAATGTCTAATTTAATTTAAATTAATATACATTTCATGTGCATGAAAAAACACATGTTAGTTTGTTTTTTCATATCCATGTTGCTGGATAAGGGAAAAAGAGTGAGGTAGGGTCACTCTGAACCAGCACCCACCAGCGCACCATCCACTGGATGCCTGTTATTACTCAGTTGTGGATGAACCTCAACTGAGTTAATATTTGGTTTCACCTTGGTAACCAATATTGTAGGAAATAGGTCTCTCATATAGGTAGATAGGTAGGAAAATAGGCAACTAGTAAGTAAGTAGGTGGTTTATTCATAGATAAGGGCTGTTTTTACTACTTACTAACAACCTGCTTGTGGGATGTTAGCAGGTAGGATTAAAAAAAAAAGCAATTGAGCTAACCACCATGGTTCGATAAGGAACTGGAACCCGACAGAAAACTGTTCCCCAACCACTTACCATTCATCCCTCAGGCTGTGCTGGTGCGTGCTGGTTCACTATGGCCATGAGGTAATATAAAATGGATGTAGTTATTAGGAAAGGTAATAAGAAATGAAGTAATTAGGCTTGAAAATGAGATAATTATTTTTGAAATTGTCTTTGGAATGGTCCATGGACGACGATACAAAGGATTCCAAAAAAATCCCTCATATACCAATTCCAATTACTCATCACTGGAATTACCCATATTTTGAATGCTTTTGGTGTTGTCTAACAACCAGGGTGATTAGATATGTACTAAACATCCACGGGTATCTACTTATCACAATCTGAACATCTATGATTGGAAAGAATTGACAAGCTCAATGATAACCATTCAGAACAACACAGAAGAGATCTCCCAATAATCCAGTCCAAGAAACAACATAAGAAGCTCATCTCTCTGCATGATTGAGTTGCCAATCCCGCAAGTGTTGGCTAGTCCTATTATGAATTGAACTCGGGGTTATATGACCCCCCAGCACCCACCCATGTTTGTTTTGTACCGATGAGATCCACCGAACCAGGATGCTTGAGATTGAGTTCTTGGTCTCTTTCGAAAGCTCTGGAGGAGGAGGGGTGCATGGGCTTGGTTTCATTACGTTTGGACTTGCCATGTAGAAGTTCTTGAATATTGAATGGTGTCTTCACTGAAAATTAAATTAAATCATAGCTAAAAATTTCAAAGGAATTGGAATGTTTCTTTGGTGTTGTTGGAAAGATCTTGATGAGCAAGATTTAATGGAATTTGTTTGGTAAGATTTGGATTCAGAATGTGGGAAATATTGATTTTTAAAATTGATTTCTGCTGCTGAAAATTCAAATAAATTCCAAAAAACCAGGTTTTGGAAAGAAAAATCAGTTAAGGACATGGTGGCACTTAGGCCAACAACACAGGCCACACTAGTCAAGTGTGAATGTACCATAATTTATGGTGGGTAAAGCAGGTAAGGAATGTAAGTGGTTACAATGTAGGAAGGTAAGTAGTAGGCTAGTCCACTTGGTAGGCTATACTAGAAAGGTTTAGATTGCATGGATGGTTAGTGTGGAACTAATCAGACTGGTTAACTAAAACACCTGGTTAGTGTTTACCTAACCAGTCTGGTTAGTCAAAACACTTGGTTAGTGTTCACCTAACCAGTCTGGTTAGGTATAGGACAGGAATACAACCAAAAAAAAAACGTGTTTTCTTGGCCGCACACCATCCATGCCGCATGTTATAGCTGGTTGGTGCTGGTTACACTTGGGAAATGTACAAGCTCCACGGCATGCACGAAAATGCATCCAATTGCAGCTCTACTTGTCTCCATACTCGGTAGAAGAGTTATCATGCATACTATGATCGAAGCTAACCCCACCCCACTCAAAAAATATTGGAACCAAATGATTGCTGAGAAATGGGGGCATATTCACTTCACGTGTTTTATTTTATTTATTTTATTTTTATTTTATAAATTTATAAATTTATTTATTTATTTTATAATTATATTATTATTATTATTTAGTGTGTTGGGGTTGAGCATAGTCTCTCAAAATAAAGGGCCATGGAGAATGTGACATTGTCTTTCCAGCAACCAAATGGTGTATGTATGTGTTTAATAAGTTCATTCATCCACACTTTGTGTCGTGCATGTGAGTATATCCTTTTAAATATATCCACTATTACCGTATGCTTGGTATGGTAGATTCTCGTTTTGGTCTCAGAGCCACTTGTTTCAAAGCCCATAGCAAAGGAGTTTTCGGTTGCTTAGCTCGAGGTTTTTGATTCTATGGGTTCATCGTTTTGAGCACAAGGTTTTTGATTTTAGGCATGAGGTTTGGTTGGTTATTGAGTTTTGACCTAGTTATCAAGTTGGTTATTAATAACTTATCGCTTGATTCTTGATTTTTTTTGGATATAATGGTCTCATATTGAATTTTCAATGATGATCATTGAAATTAGTTTAATTAGGACAACTATAACATTCCATAATGTTTTTTCATCTTAGCAAATTCCAATTTAGAATCTCAATAGAGGCAACCAAAAGTGTCTTTTCATTTTTATTTTTTTAATATTTTTTTTTCAACACTATGTTCATAAGCATATTTTCAATACTTTCTCCACCAATTTGCATTCTATTTTTAAAAAAATCAATTTCAATTCAATTTGCCAATTCAACATCTTTGTATTGTTATAATTGTTATTTTATTTTTTTCAATGCCATGTATGTGGAGTTGAAAAAGTTCTTTAAACAAATGTGACAACGTGTTGAATGCAAACAAATGTTAAACAAAATTCAACACCTTGAATTCAAATTTGATGTGTGAATGTGTACCTTACACATGTTTATTGATTTATTAAGCAAACATGATCTATAAATTTCAGGATTTTCAATAATCACATGTATGGTATTGGGCAATCAAATAACACAATGACCTTTAATCATCGCTTAATGTTCTATTAAATATACACATGTATGTAACATCATGTAAGCAATGGTAATCTTTGGTTGTTGTTTTAACAAGTGGTTATTCACATGATTGATAATTGTCTCCCAATATATTATCAAGAGACATTTACCTCTTGATGGCCATCAATTATCTTTTAAAAACCTTTTGGTTGTTGAAATGATTTAAGCTTTACAAGCTCCTCTTGGACCTATCTCAAAGCTTTATGGTTTTAAAATCTACCTTAAGTGGGCATGGGTTTTTTTGAAAATTTGAGCTCAAACTTGTGAGATATTCAGATGACTTTTTTGCAACTTTGATATTGGTTTCATTGATATTGGGTTTGACTACCAAAGTTTGATTTTGTTGGTGGGATTTGAAATAATATCTTACAAACATAGATGGGTGCAACCCATTTACAATTTTTCTACTAATTATTTGTAGTCCAAAACGTGTAGATTGTCCCATGATTCAATAATGTTTTTCATTCATGTGACAAATTGAAAGTTTTATTGTTGGCCATTTGAAATTCATGATTAATTAGTATCAAGAATAGACATATGTGATGGGCCATAATTTGTTTGTAATCAATATTGTAGTTCGTTCTACCTTGCAAAACTTTGATGTAATAATAGTTACGAGATTCACATGTCAAGTTTTAAAGCAATGCATAAAATTTCATCATTCATTTGAGTCTAGTATTTTAAACTTTTGTGTTTGAGTTCTTTGGTCATATCAATAAATGTCAAAATTGAGTACAACATTTTGTTATATGTTTGTGAACATTTTTTCTCATACATTAAATTAGTTAAGCAATTTTGTTTTACAATATAGATTTTACTTGAACAATGTGAATAATGTTTGTCCTAGTTTATTTCTATGGAAAGTAAGCATGTGTAACAATTCTCAAGTAAAACCCAAATATATTTTAAATTGGGAACTGTAATTAGCATAAGAGTTGAACCCTTAATTCTTCTTATGTTGAAGCTTTATATTACATCACTCTCCTTCTTAATTACTCCAATCTATCTTAGTGACACATGTCAACAATTAATTGTCCTTGATATTGAAGAATTAAAGGTGAAATGATTAATTTAGATTTGTTTCATTGCTTTGACAGAGGTATTTTTTTATAACTTGATGTTTATTTTGATTTTTCAACAAAATCATTGATTCCAAAGTGTAATAATAGTAACATCCAATTTCAATTATTTTGATTACTCTTATCAAATATTTTAGTTTGATTACAATAAACCACACTTTTGAACAAAAAATCAAAATGTTATTCATCATAAAATTATAATGAAAAAAATCAAGAATAAGCAATTTGAACAAAATATTAACACAATTTGTTTTCCTATATTCATAATTGAAAGAAAATTATTGGTTATCATGGGTAGAATTTAACAATGTTGTTGTTGTTGTTTTTATTTTTTTGGATAAATTTCAATGTTGAATCAAATCTTGGATCATTACACATGACCATTTTAAAGTTTACTTTCACAAGTGTGCATTATCCATGGATAAGAATGGTAAGCAATGTTTTTCAATATTGTCTACTTATTTTGAATTGTTGCTCTATATATTGCTTTTCCAATCATTATATCCAATCCCAAGTGCATTATGATACAAATCCTAACCAAATTTGTAATATATTGGCACATTAATCAAAATAACATGTGAATTATCTTGCATGTTGCTAAAAAGAGAACCTAAATTTCAAATCATAACATCTTTTTGCACATTATGATATGATGTGAATAACTAATTTCAAATTTATTAGAAAAAATTCTATTTAATACCATCCATAAAGAAAGTTAACAAAATTTTTGCTTATGTTATTCAAATGTTAGTACTCAAAGGCATTTCACATCAATGGCTAGATTAAGTATAAAAGGCATGGGGAGGTTTTATATGAAGGCCCATTATAAAGTTTCAAAATGAAGTGACATGCATTTCTTGGCCATCCCCAAAGGGAGCCATTTAAAGCACCATAGTGCACCACATCTTTGAACTTATCCAAAGATAAAGGTTTCTTGAAGCCAATCAAAATGATTGACAATAGATATTTGTTTGTGTGGTAGTTTAAGCACATTTGAAATGTAAGAATGATGGACCAATTTATTAATTTGGTGAGTCTTTTGTAACCTTGATTTTCCTTATTATATATAGATTTTTGTATAAATTAAAAATGGTTGTGTCATGTCACAATATTCATAGACACCAAAAAGTAAACACAATAAATTTTGGACTTGTAACTAATTATAATAACATGTTTAATATCCATGTAATTTTAATGTGTTTTGTAAAATTTCACTACAAAAATAATGTTTCATAAAATACATTGGTTTCCATAAATAAACATACCAAAAATTTTAGCCAACATCACACAACAATGAAAAAGTTCAAATTGCCAATCTAAAGCCCATTGATGAAGGAGAATGCAAATTGAAAATATTTAGCAAAGAATGAGATGATGTGAACATTTTTCAACCAAAACTAATTCCAATCACAATATTTTCTTCACATATTCCTAAACTTGTAATATCTATTGTACTAATTTGTTTTTATCATTTTGAGTGGAAGGAAAATTTATTGCTTGAAAACGGTAAGTGACCTAAACAAAACCAAAAAAATGCATATGGAAACAATTAAACATCCAATAACACAAACTTGGGAAAAATCATAGATGGATTTGAAATAAATAGAATGCAAGTAATTAATAAGGTGAATTTAACAACACATCTCATTATAATCTAATTGCTATAAATTTATATGCATATATTTTTCAATGTATTCTTATTATTTCAATCCACATCATTTAAATCATATATCATGTTGCATTTTCTCATTTGATAAAATATTCCTTCTTATGGTTTTAAAATATATATACGTGTTTTGTAAATTCAAATTATTAAATTTGAATGCTTAGACATGAGGATGGATTTTTTACAAAAGATATTATACATTGACATTTAATTTCTACTATTGATATAAGTAAATTGACCTAATTTGTATACTATGAAAATCAATTTATCCATAAAATTGCATGAAAAAAAAGTGTGAACACAAATGTAATATTTAATATCACAAATGTAAACATGTTTCATAATAAAAATTATGTGCATAAGTTAAACTTTTTAGGTGTTTAAACAACTAGACTTTAGAATATAATCTAAATGTAAAAAACAAATTATGAAGAAAAATTTGTGGACATGATTTGTGATTTCTTATTATATTATATTTATATTTGAATAAAATTATGATTTATTATTATTAATAAATATCAACTTTTGAATATACAAGGTGATATTCAATATACTGAAAAAAATTCATGTAAAAATGTTGGTAAAAAATAATTTCGAAGTCGCCTTTCAAGTCATGTTGTCCAAACATGTACCTATTTATATGTTCAACATTTCTTTTAAGGATTTCAAAAGTCCATTTTACATTCATTCATCTATTGTTTTAGGGTTTAAGGACAAACCTAGTCTGATTTATCGGACCACATTTGTCAAGATATGAGAGCCCAAAGTACCAAAAGATGATTTGAGATAATACCCGACAACCAATTTTTTGATATTGATAACTTGCGTGAGACACGGAAAAATAAATTTCAAAAAATAACTTACCCAATGATTTTTAAAAATAAAAAAGCGAATCAACACGGGTTTGGACCTTGTGCAAGTGGCACAAATTATAGGAGTATTCAAGTGCTTTTACACTCATTCTCAAGCCACTAGGAATTTCCCTTTGTTAATGAAATATTCTCTCAACCAAAAGGGGTATGGCAAAATTGATATTCTATAGGGAGGAGAGTCCCACATTTGGTTGGGGGTGAGGGGTGTATACCCAACCCATAGCTAACCATGGTGATTAGCTAGGTATCTAGTAAAGTGTTGATTGGTTATCAAAAATAGCCACCAAAAAAAAAAAAAAAAAAAAAAAAAAAAAAAAAAAAAAAAAAAAAAAAA
>Ga0116227_10003423_pt1 | contig 35239 bp, 20 predicted proteins | sample S1TSphgellanicum_FD_89693 | JGI IMG/M metagenome (GOLD analysis project Ga0116227, IMG submission 89693) | Host-associated microbial communities from peat moss isolated from Minnesota, USA - S1T2_Fb - Sphagnum magellanicum MG | ecosystem: Host-associated > Plants > Peat moss > Unclassified...
AAGGTTGAATTACTTTCGTTACTTATTTTAGTTTGGTTATTTGTGGTTTGGTCTTTTAGTTAAATACCTTGGTGTTAATGGTTTGGCTCTCTTTTCTTCATTACACAAGTTTGTGTATTTCATATGACAAGAACCTTGGAGAGTTCTTGATGTTGTGTTTTGTGTTGTGAGCATCATGTTGTAGTTTCCTTTCAATAAAGGTTTATGTTTGCACTTAAATAGATCTCCTATTTGTTAACATTTTGAGGGGCATTTGGAATTTAGGGTTGCATTTTAACCAATGGGATCTTAGCATTATATGGTTAGGGTTTCACCATGGTCAATGTATTATCATATGCATATTAAATATATCTACTTTAGGGTTAAGTGGTATAAGTGAAATTTAAATTCCTACATAATATTTCACATTACTGTAATAACATATTTGCATTTCACATGCATATGTTCATTATTCATGTCTTAAATTTCAACAAACTTAACATTATCATTCATTTTAACATCATATTCATGGTTATTGCATATAACCAAAATTTGCATTTCAGAATACATTGTAAAAAAAACTCCAAAAGCAATATTACAATTCATTTCATCATAATTTGATACTATAGAAAATTCACACAAAGATGAACATATAATTCATTATAGAAGTTTGTGCTTCTTTATATTATTGAAAAGATCCTTCAAAATTATAATATAGTTCCATGTTTTGTTGAAAAAAAATCCAAAATAACACTTAAAATTTGTGTTATATCAAAACATAATTTGTGGTTTTCTACTACAAGTACCAACAACTCCTACTCTTCTCCAAAAACTCCATGTCTCATATTCCTTCCTTTGTTCTCCAAAACTTTGACCTTTTAAACCATCCCAAGTCACATCATCATGATCAAAACAACAAGAATTCAAAATTCAAACTAACAAAGTTCCCTAATCAGTCCTTATTCTAATTAGCCTTATTCATCCAAAATCACATATTCATCCTACCCTCTTAACATTAGGTTTTTCTTGCTTATTAATTGCATCAATTGGTCTAATCATTATCCTCCATAATAATAAATCCAATGAACTATTGTGATTTTATAATATGTTCATATATTGCATAAACTCGCACCTATGATGTAAACTATTCAAAATTAAACATTCACAATGAATCAAATGTCATAATCTAATGGAACACCATGTCAAGTTTTTCATTCCCCAAATCAATTTAGGAAAGGGTTGTTTAGATTGTCAACATAATTATGCCTACACCATGAAGTATATAAACCAAATCAATGCCATTGTTTTTACCAAAATGGACATACATTGCCAAAAATAGCCATTGTCCCACCTCTAAAGCAAGTTAAATCTAATGACCCTTTTGCACAAAAGGCCCCTCCCAAAGAAGGTTACTACCATTTACATTATTCAACTCTAGCTATGGAGGGTAGCCATTTGGCACTTATAATGGGGTGTTGCCCTTGCTTAATATAATTTTGAAAATTTATAGTCAAAACCATCCATCTCCAATGAGCTTCCCATGGTGGACACACCCATGTCCTCAAATTCTTAATATGAGGCTTTTCCTGACTAAGTTTGATTCATGATTAGGATTGCACAAGAACACTAAGTCTCCAACTTTAAACTACACATTAAACCGAAAGTAAGAAAGCCCGTTAGTCTCCACAACAATCAACTGCCTCCACTTTCACAAACCCAATCCTTTATGTGGTCCCTAAATGCCATCATTTAGTGTTATTCACTTGCATGCATTCCACCACAACATTGATTTGATGCACAAAATCCAAAAAAGGTCTATTGTAAAACCAAGTTAAGGTATTTACTTGCTTCCATTCCAACTTTCCTCCCGCAATGCCCACCTTAGGAATGCTAAAATGTTGTTTCATAGTTACACCAAACCAAGGTGCATGTGTCTTCTTCTTCACCTTCTACTAACCATCAAACACCAACATTTGCCCCATTTAAGAACATGCCATAACACTACCTACTGTATAATGTCATGCCTAAACTACCTGCTATTTCTTTTTTAGTACTACACTAGTAAGTAGATCAAGTTTTTGCAAAATACATCAAATTCTTAAATGTTCTATGAATACCAAGGGAACACCAAACATATTTCATGCAGTTGATACCTTCCCATAAGTAACTTGTTCAATGCCACTACTTGTTGCACCAATTGTGGGGCGAATAGCTCCAGCTTGTTTGCATTATGTTAAAAACCCTCCTCTACTACTAATAAATTGTTGACAAAAAAACCCTTTGGTTTACAATCCTATTGTTGGATCACCCCAGCCCCTATCATTGTCACTACATGGGCTAGATCACATGATTGTGCATTTCCAATAACATTCTCCACTTGTGAGGTTTGTTCACCCAATATTAAAGTGGTTATGGTTATAGTAGGTTCCTTATCACCACTAGCCACCAATCTGGCTAGTGCTTATGGAGTTGTTACAATTGTTGGCAAATTTGCATGGGGCAATTGCTCACCAAGGTGTCCTAGCAATTGATTCATGAACATCATCATATTATTGTTCAACTTATCAATCCCCCTTGCATTCTCATTGCATACCTCTAGCACCTTTGCAACCTCCTCTAGAAGCTTCTTTTCAATGGCAATGATTCTTGAAAAAAGGTTGTTAAACTGTGACACATGCTACATGGCCAACCACTCTCCAACATATCTTTTAGGCATTTAAAAACAATTTTCACATCAAGCAACTCATTAGTGCAAATTTGATTAATGATCATTTTAATAAATACTCATAAGTTTTCTAACATACTCCATGCTTACAGTCACCATTTCTGATATTGATGGGCTTTGTCAATGGGTGTTTTTTTATCACATGGCACCAATCAAATCAAATGTAAAAGATTACTTCAACAATTTGATAAGAAGGAAATTTATCGCAAACTGAACTTTAAATGTCACTATTACTTAAGATTTAGGGTTGAAATGTGGCACTCACAAGCTTCTTTTGTACACCTACCTTACTAGCATGTCTATAGGTGTTGATAGTCACCACTACACCTCTAGCACTTGCCATGATTTCAACTTTGTTTTGTGTTTCCCATCCTTGCCAATAGTTCACAAGGGCCCCCCATTCATCTCGCTCTACCCCCATAGGACATTCTTGTTACCCTCTTTTTTCATACAATTTCTATATATGACTATGTTCTCCTTTTCATAAGGTGCCTCACACAATCCCTAAACCCTCTTTCACTAAGCTCATGGTGAAGGTACTCATAATTAGCATCCATTCATGATCGAAGTTTTGCCATGTCTATGGGGTTCTGGTCACTTACCTTCACCATTGCAATGTTCAATAGGCGGGGTGCTTGCCCCCACATTTCAACATCCCAAATAAGTTTGCCATCACATGCACCATCTATTTTGCCATGTTTGGTCACCTCCACCTTCTGAGGTGGGAAGCCTTGACATATTTGTTCTCCTACATCAAACTCTAGGGACTTTTTAGAAGTCCATTGTTTTGCTTTACGTTCAACTTTTAGCTTTCATTCAGATTCCATGCTACCATTTTCAACAACAAGGTTTGCCATTGCTTGTCCCACTTGATAGGGCATGTGCTTGCTTGCACCACCCCCAACACCCCATTGTTGTTGCATTATAGGGCTATGGCAAGGACCAAACCCATAATAATGTGAAAGGCCTTGGTGTTTACAATTTGGACCAAACCCATAATTATGCCGTGCTCCTCAATATGCATTGCCATGTGTCAACCCCCACAATGTCCTGTGAATGGACCACATTCTACCATCCCACCGTTCTTTTAACCCCCATAGTGTCCTACATTTAGACCACATTCTCCCAGACCTGGAATCTTTGACTGCCCACAATGTCTTACATATGGACAACATTTTTCCACTATTCCTTGGGCCCCCACTATGTCCTACAGATGGACCACATTCTGCCACCCCACCAGTCCTTGAACCCCCCAATGTCATGCTAATGGGCCACATTCCGACATCCCATGACACACCCCCAGGCTCCTTAATGGACTCAAATGTTAGTCCAGATTGAAGACAGCGGAAAAGTAAAAAGTCGAAGCACGCTCCCTAGCTCACAACACTTGGGGGGAGGGGGGGTAGAGGGGCATGTTGGAGCTCCAAGATGGGACCAGGAAGAATGACAAACACTTGATCACTCATTCGGATATGCACAAACCAAACAACAAGTTGGTTAGTGCATAGTTGAAACACTTTTGGTGCTAGGACGAGCCACGGGCAAACTCGGATTCACAAGACTCACCACAACCCGGACTTGGGGGAAGCCACCATCTTCCCCCTTATATTATACTATGTGCCTCTCCACGAAGCCCTCATCCAAATGGCTTTTTGTCCCGAGACTCCCAAGTGGGAGTCCTAAAATTGCCAAAGTTGAGACTCCCGCAACTTTGGGGCCCCATAACTTTGTGTGCAGACCTTCGATTAAAATGTGGTCTAAAACAAAGTTGTAGCCTTCATCAAGAGCTTTTCAATTGTATGTCGCACGCTACCTGTACGCAAGGAAATCGAGGTGATTATCAACTTTTAGTGGTCGGGAATCAAATTGTCAATTTGACTCCCGACCCTTTTTTTGGCCATAACTTGTGTTTCAGATGTCCAAATGAGTGATACGAGCCCATTTTAAAAATCTACGTTTTAATAAATTTTCAATGGTATGAAGAACTTTTCAAGCCATTGGGTTTTGACCCTTGCAATCACTCTTTAAACATTCAGGAGTCCATGGGGACTCCAACTCCCAACATGGGAGTCCATTTGGGAGTGTGAGGGTTCATTCCCTCACACTCTTTTGCACTCCCGGGGCATGAGAATACAACTATTGGGCTTAGTCTTGGCTCGCACCCTTGCAAACCTTTTGCCTTGGTCGCGAGCCCAAGGTTAAGGTTGCGACACTCCAACTCCCAACATGGCAGTCCATTTGGGAGTGTGAAGGTTCATTCCCTCGCACTCTTTTGCACTCTCAGGGCATGAGAATGCAACTCCCGGGCTTAGTCTTTGCCCGCACCCTTGCAAGCCTTTAGCCTTGGTCACGAGCCCAAGGCTAGGGTTGCGACACTCTCCCCCACTAAAAGAAGAAGTCAATGTCTTCATTGACATTTAGAAATTATTTCCCCATACAATTACTTTCATTTGGATCCTTGGCCATCAATCGTCGACTTTTGCGGCAAGACCTTGCCTCAAGCCAACTTAAGCATCCCCAAGTAAGCCTAGGATTAAATTGGCAACACCACCTTCATTGTTCCTTGTTATTGCCATTATTGTGTGAAGCCTACCCACTTGAGGAAATTTTGATGCTAGTTCTAGCCTATAGGTTATTGACATAGTTTCCAATCAAGCTTTCTTTGACATTTTGGCATGTTTTCAACAATCCCAACAAAACACATTAGCTATGTGAATTATGAAAGTCAATTGCCCTTTCAATGGGGTAAATTGCCAACCCATCAAGGGCGACAATCCTGCACTTAGGTTGTGTTATCACCTTACCTTGCATACATGCCTAGGTGTTGTAGCACACACATAATGTGATATAGTTAATGAAAGTGCCATCTATTAATGTGCTAGGAAAGATCAAATTTTGAATGAAACCATCACCCATACCAACATATAACCAAACTCCATTTTTGTGAAACCATAATCAAGATGGACTTCTTCACAAGTTTGGATTTTCATGCCATATATCCCAATGGCAATCGTGCCTAGTGTGGACCACCAAATGATTTCAACTACAACCAATTACCTATTATCTTGTCAAGTGGGACATTGGTATTATTTTCACCACTTGCACATCACATATGAATTCCATCAAATGGCCCATCAACCTTAAACCCTAAAACCATAGTTTTCATACTAGGGAAAACACAAAAGTGTTCAATGCAACAAATTGTATAACAAACCAAACTTATAAACCAAGACTAATGTGGGAAAAAACCTTTGCATTCAATTGGTGTGATCTTTGCAGCCATGGATGTCCACCTCATATGCATTTGTGTCCTGCACGATTTTCAAACTTAGAATATGGCTAGTTTGAGCGTGGATACATTGGCTTTCACAACTAATTTCGCATGCCATTAATGCTATCAAATAGTCCCATATGTAATGACAACAAGGAGAAAGGCTTCTAAAGGTTGTAATGCTTGAGATAATATAGCTCTTTATTCCATACTATGCATGGCATACAATGAGGCCAAACATTATGAACATCCTACTATAATCCCCATTCCAGTCAAATTGAACACAAAAGTAAGATAGAAATTAAGTTCAATCAAACATTGCCACATAGATCAATGCATACCACGCACAACATGTAAGGGGCATTCTCTTGACCCATTCTAAGGTAGAATTTAATCACCACAATTTGCACCATTTAGAATAGTTCTTTCTATTGGTGTTTAGTAAGTGATCAACAAAAGGATATTACATGTTTTAGTTGTAACATCATAAGTAATGAAAACAAGGAGAAAGAACTCTAAAGTTTACATGATGTGAATAATCTAGCTTTTTGTTCCATACTATGTATAACATACAATGAAGCCAAACATTATGAACATTTTGTTGTAATCCCCATTCAAGTCAAATTGAGCACATAGGAAAGATAGACAATAAGCCCAAACAAACATTGCCACATATATCAATGCATATCAGGCACAACATGTATGGGGTTGATAATATTGACACATTGTAAAATGTCCAAACCCTTTGCACCCTTATGTTTTGCCCATTAGAAAATAACCCCAGTAATCACAATTCCTACAAAATGTTTTCCATTCAATCAGGTTGAAAATATAATTCACATTACTCTAATTGGTGCTTTTTCAATGGCATGATAAGTTGCACATATGCATTTCAAGTTCCATAACCCATATGTTTCTACCTCACCATGATGCCACTAGAGTTTGCACAATTCAGTACAACTTTTTTTTGGTGTTCAGTAGGTGATTAGCAAGAAGGATATTACATGTTTCAGTTGCAACATCAACATACCCACTACAAATAATCACAACATCCCACTCTAGCACCCATGTTAAGACATCAAATTTGCAAACATGCAACATTACAACATGCAAAACCAAAAGGATGGCCCTACTTTTGTAAACACCCAAATGTTTGTACAATGAACTTCAAGCTTTACATCTAACCAAGTAGGGTTCTAGATAGTCTAGTGTGTGAAGCAAACATATGTCAAACATGTCAAACACCCAACACATTCCACAACCATGCCAGAGCTCTATCAAGATCTATGATATTCTAGGTGACCTAAATATAAAAAATGAAAGCCTTCTAATATACATGGATGGAATACTTTTGACGATGTCTGATCTTAAGAAGGTTTAGGGAATCCAACTCAGATTTTATGGAAATTAAAATCTATTGTCACCATGTTCACAATGCATGTCAACCTATGGCAACAATTTGGCTACAAGTGCAATCACATAACCCTTGGGAAGCACCAAGCAAACATGGGGACCTTGCCCAATAATTCCTAATTGAGCCCAACACATAGTCATCAACCCTTCCCTCCTAACACCGCCTATCCACTTCCAAAACCCAGACAACACAATTGGGATTAACTGATGGGCGCAGGTGTGGAACTTGTGGGTGTCTGCTTGTTGGTTGCCTTAGGCAACTCTTTTACTACGGATGATGCAAGTGGAAGCTCTTCTTTGTGCCTAACTCCCAATTTGTTGTCAACTCCACTAGAGTGATGGTTTTTTAAAGACCCATCCTCATTGCTAAATGTGTTTGCTTCATTTTTGAATTCAATGGACCTTGTAGAAGGACCTTTTGCTACCATAGGGCGCATGTGTGGGCTTCCAACAATCATCATGCTATTGTTGGGTGGTAGTGTTTGATGCATCCTCCTTGTAGGTGGCTTGATTGGGTTTTTGCTTGACAAAGCCTGTGCTACAACAAGTTCCCTCCTATGATGTTTGTGGTAGTCAACATTTCACCAACCATATGGTTAACAATGGTCACTTAAGAAAAACTTCCATTAAATAACATTAAGGAACACACCATGCTCTACATCAATGATGTTACATACAAGTTATCTACAAACAACCACATGTGTTTTACTTGACCTAACATAGTATAACTGAAACAATGTTAGTTAACAGAATCTAAGCCACACAAATTTTACAATAGAAAACATGGCATAATGAATGTCAAAACAAACTCCATATTTGTGCCGAACTACCTTAATTTGAATCGCTCATGTAAGGCCCACATGTGCACATCCAAACCTATTCAAAACACACAAACTTCACACCCACAAAAGAGCTTGCAACAACCTAATCCGCTTACTTACTCACATGCGTGTTTGCTTCAAGGTTTACACCAATAGTGCAAGCAACAGCAAGATACAATAGTAATTTAAGCAAGGTTCCATCATATCAACAAGAACAATGAAACTCACAATTGTTGCAAGGTAGTTTTCACTACCTTGATGTACTTGTAAACAAAAATGTCGTTTTGATTTCAGTTTGCTCCAAGTGGGTTTGGGTGAAGGTATGGTGTGAGTTGATTTCATTTTGACTCCAAGTTGCATTCATAGCCCGACAATTAACAACTATTGTCCCTAATGGACAAGCTATTCAACAACTTTGGCCCTAAATGTGTTAACACAATTTGCAACCTAGAAATACTAGAGTCATGATCATCTTCGTACCACCCTCCATGGAACCTACAATCGAAACAACCACTGCCTACTAAAAACAATTGTGCAGTTTCAAGCAAATGACAACATTTGGGGTTTGAAGTTAGTTTGCAAGTTTGTAGCTTCAAACAAATGGCAACAATTAAAGTTTGAAGTTAGTTTGCAACTTTTAGTAAATGATGACGACTAGGGTTATAGGCTAGTGTAGCTTTACATTTTGGCCAGTTGTGGTGATGAAGGTTTTTGTTTGAACTGAACACAACTAGTTTGTTGCATCCACACTTTAGGGATTATAGTCGACAAACCCACTAGTAGGCTAGGTGTCATCATTCCCAGGGGTTGTTGAGGTTGTTTAGTGAACTATTGTGATGTAATTTATTACACCCTCATCCTACCACCATAATTAATCTCGCCATCTAAAAATAATGTAACATGGATGTTAATAGGACAATTTGTTAGTTGTGCATTGGGGTGACTATTGTGCCATTATTAGGACACCAATAAGTTAGGTTTATAACCCGTTCTTTCTTTCCAACCTTGTCTTTTGTTATGCAAAGATGACTACTTATGAGTTTCACTAGATTTGCAACAATTTTTCATTTGGTTTTGATATCTCCTACAATTGATGCAGTGACCCTTTGTGCAATGTAGAGTCGCATGTGACTTCACAACATGATAGGATTGATGGATGCTGACTACAAATTGGTTTCTTAGATAACTTGTAAGTACATCATCCTAGTTTGCACCTTTTAAGAATCTGATGATCTTCATGTATGGGTTAGTTGAATGGATTTGTTACTTTGAAAATTGATCACATATATGTGAATTGGCATTATGCAATAGTTAGTTTGCTAGTTCAGAAGTCTAGTAAACAAGTTGGTTGTAATCCAATCTTTGGGCATTTCCATTATAAAGTTTTGGATAAGGCACCCAAAATCATTTTTCAATGTAATGAGGGATTTTTTGAAGCCAACAATGTTAGGCAATTGGTGTTCTTCGACCCTTGTCACATTAGTTATGGCTAGCAATTTGCATAGGGAGGACCCAAGTCATATGGCCCCCATATTAGTTAGGAGCTAGTTAAGAAATTTGTGTCAGTCTTTATTTGTAAATTCTATTTTGATGTATGTCAAAGTGTGGTGTAATCTTGATTGGGCTTACATCGAAGACTTTACAATTCGGTGAAGGAAATTGATGATCTTGTAATAAAAACAAGTCAAACTAGTTGTTGGTCTTAGAAATAACTTGTAAGTTAAATTCTTGTCATGTGCGACATGAAGGAATGAAGTCTCTTCCGAACTATATATGTATTGGAAGTATGAGCTCTCACATGCATGTACAAGGTTTAACATTCATGGCATGAATGTCAACAAGTGATGTCTTGATTTGTGAGACTAATGGTGGATTCCTATAGCTCACTGCATGGCACCAATTCCAATTAGGTGTGTTGTGTAAATACTTGTGGAATTAATTTAGAATGTACCTTGGTCATCATCATGTGTAAGATTCCAAATGTTTGTTTGACTTCAAACTGCATCATGGTCATTAAATAACTTTAAACATTTTATGTACCCTGTAGAACCTTTAACAATGTGTACATCCCCATGTAGCATCAGTATATTGTTTTTAAAATGCAAGTTACTCAAATGCAAAAGGCACATTGTATAATCATTGTCTAGTTGGCAATCCCCAAACGTAGGGCATGAACAATAGGTGAAGTTATTGTTGTGAAGAGGTGAACATGAAGTGACAGACATCTTATTCTATTGTTCAAAGTTTTAAATTTTTGCCACTTACTACCACAATTCAAATCTTTGGCCATTTGATGATAAATTGGTGCACAAAGGACAAGTTTGATGAGCTCCGGACTTCCCATCAATAATGTATTAGAAGATTTAAAATATTCTGATCACCTCAAGACATGTAACCTCACCGATGTGAAAATTGCTCTACCTTGAGGTTGGTATACTCTCTTCAATGTAGGTGTCATCTGGATGTGAAAATAGCTTGGGGTTGGATTTTGCTATTCGAGAAAAATGGAAAACTTGCACTTGTTTTTTCAAATGGTGGTGGTGGCTTCTTCCACAATGAACTTGCCATTGTTCCAAATTGAGAAAGCAACTTAAGCCTCCACGATTGCCAATTTTCGGTAGCGAGATGCCTAGGTAGAAGTAGTATGTTGAGAATTCAAGCTCAATTAGTTAGGTTTCATTAGTTACTGGAGTAGGAAAGTAATTAGGTTACTTTCACAAGGTTGAATTACTTTCTTTACTTATATTAGTTTAGTTATTTGTGGTTTGGTCTTTTAGTTAAATACCTTGGTGTTGATGGTTTGGCTCTCTTTTCTTCATTACACAAGTTTGTGTATTTCATGTGACAAGAACCTTGAAGTGTTCTTGATGTTATGTTTCATGTTGTGAGCATCATGTTGTATTTTCCTTTCAATAAAGATTTATGTTTGCACTTGAATAGATTTCCTATTTGTTAACATAGTAAACATCATTGGTAGAAAACCCCCCCTTTTGCAATTATGTTTTTACTACTATTCAATGACAAACAAAGTTTAAAACTACACATATAGTGTAATTTTATTTTTTGCAACTATTAACCAATAATGTCAAAAAGTACAAGTTGAGAGTGAAATTACAATCGAAAGTGTATGCCACATGTCAACACCACAACAATAACCACTACATGCCACTACTTGCCAATTTAGTTGAAAATTGTTCTACCAATATAATCGAAGGATGTTGTCAACTACATTCAACTAATGGATGAACTTCATTTGCAAATTAAACATAACATCAGCCAAAAATATAATTACAATTTCAACTAGGTTGCAACTATGTAAGTTGAACATTTTGACTATGTTGTAACTATGTAAATCGAACTTTTGGCCAATGGTTTAGTGACACATGGCACATTCACCATGTTGACACATGGCACATTCATAAATGTGAGGTCAACAAATAGTTAAATGGCATGTGGCATGTTCACAAAATTTGGGGTCAACAAATAATTAAATGACACGTGGCACATCCACATCAATAGTTTAAGCCATATTATGCCTAAACATATGTGAGGTCTAAACCTAGGCACCTAGGTTAAACCTAAACATAGGTAATTTAATTTAGGCTTAAGTTAAAGCTAGATCTAGGCACCTATGTTAGGCTTAAACTTAAACCACATGGCAATTAATAAATGAAATCTTATTTCATTTAGTCTAGCTTTTAGGGTTAACCCTTTTTATTAGCTCATTCCAAATGGCTATTAGATTTTCATGTTTATTATGTTCTCCTTTATTATGCACTCCTTTATATAATTTGGATTCATAAAATGGAAACCAAACAATATGGGATAAAAATTTTAGTTGTGACCTAAAGTAAATACACCTATCACTAAACATTCAACAATATTAGATCATTATAAATTTCTTATCAATGATATGTTCCTTTTGAAATTTAAAACAATTTTGTAATCCTTCACCTAACGTATCCAAATCTATAAAAAACACTACAATCTAATGGAAAATGAACAAGATATGCCCTTTCAAAGTGAAGGTGGTTGTGCTTTGGATTTTTTCATAAATGTTTAGTATGATTTTGAAGCTTAAGCTCTTCAATTTATTATTATTATTATTCATTTTAAATTTTTTTTATAGATTTTGAGATAGTGCATTTGTAGCCTTCAAAATTATTCAAAATGAATGAGAAATGAGCAAAATATAGTTGTTGGAAGTAAAGTGGGTCTAGAAACAAAATTGAGACAAAATATCACACTCTTTCTTCTTACGTTTTTTGCTTTGTTCCTTTGCTTTTGAAGTTCAAAGAACATTTGTAGCTCTTTATTTTGCATTTCCAATGACATAAAAATGTTCAATTTGGTGTTGAAACGAAGGAAAACTTGAGAGTGTTCGATGATAAAGTACCATTTGCTATATACCTTAGTTGTAACCAAGTTGCAACTTAATTGCAACTCAAATAGTTGTAATCTAGTTCTACAAGCTAATCTAAGCATAGTTAAGCATAGACCTAAACTAATAATCTACCTAGTTTAAGTGTAACTACTTACCTTAAGTACTTATAATATTTATTCGTCAACTATTTTTAACTATATAGTTGTATAATTAAATAATTAAACATATTATTTTCATTTATTAAATAATATGGTGATTAGTTTTTAATCAACAATTAAATGTATTTATATATTAAATAATTAATTATCACTGATTTTTTAAATTATAAATTCATATTAACATTTCATAAAACAAAGAATTAACTCAAATATAAATATTCAATAATAAATTTTAGATGACATTTTGATTACAACAATTATTATAATGTTGTGATAATTAACAATTGACTGTAATTACAACAACAACATTAATAATAATATTGTAGCTAGTAGTTAGGTTAGGCTAATTATTTAACTATTTTATTTGTATTTTTATCTAACTTGTTGGAACTATTATCTAAACTAAAGTATCTAGACTAAAGACTAATCATCAATAAGTGTTTAACTATTTTTTCTCTGCAAACCAGTGAGATGGAAAAGGGCCTTAGGGCAATGGAGCAATGAGGCAATGATTGCTTACAACTATATGATAATTGGAAGTCGACTACTTGCAGAAATGCAAGTGTATCATGAGTTGCAAATAATATATGTATTATTCTCACAACTCCACATGATTATTGTCAAGCAAGTGCAAGGTAGACCCTAAAACTTTAGGAAATGTAAATAAGGAAACCAATGTCTAATCTTGAATTCCATAAATGAACCTTACAAACTATTCAATGGTCTAGAATGTGTGATTCACCAAGCTAGAAATATTGATGTGAACTTTAGTCATGGAAGGTAGTGTCAAAAATGCAGACCTTATAAATTAACCCAAACACGAAATCTTTAATGGATCTTCCTTAAGGTCCACAATGTCCAATTGAATTTACTTGAAGCTTGTTTACTAAATATGGAATTATGATGCATGTATGATATATTGTGCAAGTGGACAGGGCCATGTCTTTATATAAGTAGCTTATTGTGTTGTTACTATGTACAAAAGGGACACTGAACAATGTTAATGAAGTTGAACCAGTGCAAAAGATATTGTTGACTAGGTTGTGATCACAATTGAATTTCAAGAATGTATTAGAGGGGCATTAAACCATACTAGGATTGTTTGCTCCACACTATCAACTTTTAATAAGTCATGTAGATGTCAAAATTAGTAGCATAGGTGGAAGAAGGAATCAATGAAGTAGTTTATGAAGGCAATGTTGTTTTTTGTAACATTTCAAATGTTTAAGAGTATGAAAGACGATGCCAACTGGTCTATTGTATTGTCTATCTAATAATTTATATAAAAAAGAAAAATTATAGTACCCATTTCATTGTCCATTATTTTTCTATACAAAAGTAAAGGGAAACTATCTTGGTGTATTTAATGTAATCATTTTCATTTGTGGTTTCAAAAATTAATGGGGATCATTTGGATAATTTATCTATTTTATGGGGAGTTGTAAAACTCATTTAGAGGATTCAAACAAATGTCCCATAAATCAAATATGTCTACCATGAGGATTTAGAAAATGTCCCATAAATCAAACATGTCCATTATGAGGATTCAAACAATGTCCCATAAATCAAATACATCCACTATGGTGGCCTTTTTCCTTGCCACAACATGGATCTTTTGGTACATGTAATGAATCTTTGCTCTCAATGAATGGTTTTTGTTTCCCAATCCATGGCATCAAAATATTTGCATAATTTGGCAACTTTTGAATTTACATTAAAAAAACAAAAGTTTCCAAAAAATCATTCTTTCTAACCACAGTGTGTCTTTATGTAGCTACCGGTCATGCATCTTCCATGTTGAATGAACTATGGGTTCCATAACCAATGCTAGTTAACTCCTATAATTGAACAACCCTTTGATGAATGAGTTTCCCACTCATTTCATTTCATCAAAATGTTGCAAGGGACAACCATGTAACAACAAATTAATAGTTGGTTGAAAATTTGAAGGGAAATGTACAAACAATGCTTTCTAATTTGGTTATCAGTCGCAGAGAAGGTGGGTTCAAGTTTCCTGCCAATATAACATTTTTGGGCAACAACCCTAATTTCGCCACATTTGTGTTGGAGTGCTAAGTGAGTAACTTCCTTCAATGTATGTTTCCCTAAATGAATAAAGTTCTAGGTGCTGATGATGGTAGTGGGTTTGTCTAAGGAATGATCAACATGAAATAAACATGTTGTAGTAAGTTACAAACTTTGAACTTGTTGTTTCATAGATTCTCTATGGTAGTCATGTGGTTCTTGTGTCATTAATTACAAAGAAGGAGATGAGCTAGATGGTGAGTTTGGTTAGGAGTGGTTTTTGTGTCTTCAACACCAAAAAAGGAGAAGAGTTGGAAATGATGTAAAAACATGTGACAATTGGTGAGTTTGGCTAGGAGTAGATCTTGCATCATTAATTGTAGAGAAAAAAAGAGTTTATTGGTGTGAGAACACGTGCGAATTGGAGGAGAGTTCTATTGATGGCGCATAAATAACAATCAGTTGGTGAATTCCACTTATCATATATTGTTTGGGTTTTGTTATGATCTATTACAACATCTATGCACATACTATAAAATGAAGTTGAATTCTTTTTATTATATGTAATAAGGGGAGAAAAGTGGATGGATCCACATGTAGTAAGAACTGAAAAACATATGAGATGTGTGGAGGCTTGGAAAGGGAGAACACTTCACCCTTTGATGAGTCAAATTTTGGTAGCAATCCAAGCCATGGAATAGCAATTCTCCACATAAGCATGTTTGTGATAATAAAGATAATTGGGATTGATCCAGTTGACGTAATTGTTGGAAACTTGGTAATGGCCATCATTCACAATGGCTTCAACACTCTAGTGGTAATGTGGTTGAGGTTAGAAAATGGAATTAGGGGGACATGGGTAGTAGCTCACTCACTTCGATGCAAGACACTTCTTTTTGTCAACCTTAATCAAGTCATGCTAATGCAGTAGCCAAAACATATGAATTGGAGTTTTCAATGCCTATAATAGGGGACACTTGGATTTGAGTTACTGTTCCAGCATTTTCTAGCTATGCAAGTTTTTTCATTCCTGGAATAAAATAATTGTTTGTAAAGGGAAACCACATCGTTAGGGTAGAAATGTTAGGGCATAAGTCCAAGTTCATGTGTTGGGCTTTGGTGAAATGCAATAGTGGAAACCTAAGTTGGGAATTTGTCAACATGGATTAGGCAATCTACAAATTACATGAAATAGATTAAAGTATATTCCATGGCTAGAATTTGGAAAAGGTCTAGTTTTTTACTATCTATTCACCCCTCTAAATAGGACTAAACAATGTGAGGCATGGTCTGAACTTTGGGTTGTACTACAACCGCAATTTTGCAAATGAGGGATGTTCACCAAGGGATGGATACCAAATGCATATTTCTTGGACACTAGCTATGTAATGAAAGGGCAAATTAAGTTTGGCCACCATTGAGCACATTAAAATGTGTACATAAGGGTGAAAATCCTTTAAAGTATATCACACAAGACGAAAAGGGTTTAGTCTTTATTACAATCCTTTTTTACCCTATATTTTGATCCCCATAAAAAACAATGAGTCAAAAGTTGTCAAATGTTTCAAAATGATTATATTTTAAACCATTACAATTTTAGATTCCATCATAATCATCCATAAATGTGTCTTTACATGATAAAAATGACTATGTAAAAATGATAAAAAAATGGTGACATTGTGATAAGGTTTTGGTACACCTTAAAGAATTTGGACCCAAAATGTAATGTGTGTAATGGATTGTGTAGTCCATGTATGATGCATGAGTCTTATAGGGCTTTTAGATTTGTATTGCAATGGATTAGTTGTAACTATTGATTTTGTAGGGAAACTTACTTGTAGCCAAAGGGGGGAAATTTCATAGGAATGTATAGAAATGGTTTGGCAAACTTAAGAAAAAATTTAGCCAAATCTAGTTATAAAACCATACATATATGGTATAATTATTTAATCTCCCTATCTAATTTGTTGGTGACAAACCAAAAACCACTTATAGAGATGTTTTGGAAAACATTTTGTTGGTGTTTACCTTTTGCTTGGCTTGCAAAAAATAATTTTTATTTTAAATAATCAAATTTGCACAATACGAATTTTTAATGAAAAATGGCAATTAAAAAAAATGTATAGCTACTTCCATGAATGCCATATTTATGGTATGTATATGATGTATATAATATGGCCTACGCATAAATTGTATATGGTACACATACAATATTTTTGTGGTACACATACCCTAGTGTATATGACAATGGACATATGGTCTACATACGATATGTATACATACAACATATATATCAAGTATGATATTGTATATATGTGTTGTACATACGGTTTATATATGAAATACATACAATATTAATACAATATAGTTACATGCACCAAATTACGACGAGAATTCATCCAATTACATGGATGAAATACAAATTATTTACAAGCTAGTTGCAAAAGAACACCAAAAATCATCCATAACTTTCATATAGTTCCAAGATCAACTATATATAATTGCATGTTCCACCAAGTTGCATGTAGTTACAAGTCTATTAGTTGTGAATGATAGGTTTTCTTCTAGTGACATCCATCCCCTTTGACAAAATTTTGAAAAGATAAACCTTTTGCCTAATCTGTTGTCTAGGAAAACAATTATCTTGAATGTAGCTGTAAGGATCAAAGGCTTTGAGCATTAGGATGGAATCAATAGAGCCCATCTTCCCCATGTAATGTTTGACTAATGAAATGAAGTTGTGGATGTTAGGGGAACACGAAGGAACAAACTTTAATAGGGTTTTTATTGAGTTTATCACCTTTTAGAAGCTTGACAATACCTTGCTCGTCCTCATTGAAAATGTGATGAACTAAGAATGTCTTGCTCGCAACCAAGGTTATTGCGGAGGATGTAACATTGGGCATGCACAAAACCTCTTCTAGTGCAACCATATTTTCATCTCCTCAAGCAACTCCCTACACTTGCCATTAGAAACGTGATGTGCATGTATGTTGAAGTGGATGGCTACTCTAGAAAGATCAAGCAAATAATGAACCACATAATACATGCAATAAATGCACATATGCACACATAAGGGGGAAGAACCATGGACCTTAGAAGTAATGGTGCATATAGGAGGAACCAGGACAATCTAACCAACAACAAGAACTCGAATTGTGTTGCCATTCCAATGATTTTATTACGAACACATGAACGATTCAACATAGAATAAGATCCAATTTGACACTATAGATGGCCTGAGTATTTGGTACTTTTAAATCCCAAACCAAAGGAATTTTTAATGTTGGTCATCTTCACATTGCACCAAGCATGCCCATCATACCTTTTATCCATGCTTTGCATCTACTTAGAAAGCCCCATTGCTATAGTCAAGTTTGATGGGGACATTCTATTTGAATTTCCCTTAGTTCAATGACCCTATTTCATTGGAGGCACGTGGGGTCAAAGACATCACCATTAACGAAATGATAATGTTGTGGACGGTTGATTCCTATGAAGTAGATGTTTGTAGAGGGGCATCAGTTGAGCAATGTGCATCGAAAAGGAATGGCATTAACATTTCAAACACACTAGCTCCAACAAAACATTTCCCATCTTCATTAGAGGAATTGTTTAGATCAATAAAAGTTGATTCAAGAGTTGGTTCTCCAACTAACAATGCATTGATTGATCTTTAGGTTCATTCTTCACTTCGATAATCATCATAACAACATTTGCAACAAATGCAACTATGTTGGGCGTCAAAACAATATTTTGCAAATTCTTTTACAAGATTTCACCAACAATCTGATACCTTCCAACATTAACCATTCAATGTAATCCTTGGGTGCCAGTGAAAGGAACTTGGTAAATTGAACTAATGACAACATTGTTTTGCACATAAGCAACATCTTTAGATACATGCACCAAGCTGGGTTGAAAACCAAACATTGCATAAGGACATTGTTATATGATTTGAACTACACTATAATCACCAACCAATAAAATTAAATTGGATTTTCCTTCCACATGGAAAGTTGCCATTCCCAAAGAGAAAATGCAAAGCAAGGTGAAAGTGATAGTGAAACTCCAAACTATGAGTCATTACAACCTATATGAATCTGTTAAATAGATCGTAAATGAAAATCTATGGATTATGTATTTGTTGTTCATTGTAGTAGTTACGTGGGGCCATGGGCATACCAAAATCTAAATTGTTATGATCATGAACTAATAATGCACCATCACCATTCTATTCATTTTCCAATCATCCAAATGCTTGAACCATAATCATAAATACATGTCAAAAAATATTATGGACCTAGGAATGTGAATGAGCTGAAAAAAACTAATTATGATGTCCTTTCTAGGAGAACTTAATATCACTCAGCCCCATTAAAGAGCCCAAAAGATGAATATTTCGATTAATTATTGTGGATTGCAAGTTTTTGAACTCATACCAAATCTCTAAACCTGTTAATAAATACCATAGAAAGGCCACTTCCAACTATTGTCCAAGGAATAGGGTCCAATAGAATTGAGTAGTCCTATCGGTGAAAAGCATTCAATTGGTCCCAAGGCCTTTAGATTTAGTCGAAGACCAAGGCAAATCAAATTGTGATTAAGCTTAATTGACATGAGTTCAGAGAGATACAAAATGGGACCAAAAAATGAATTCTAAATGGAGTTGGTGGCTTGGAGAATTTAAGTGTAAGCTAGGGTCCAAGGTTGTTCATTTCTTTATTTTTGTGATCTTTTTCCTTGTTTTTAAAAATCCTTGTTGTTCAAATTTTGTTGGGATGGAACGCATGTTATGGATTGAGGACATTGTTGAAAGCACATGAGCTCTCCCTTTCTTGACCAATGTTGGACTTAACATGGCTGATTTTGTGAATCTTGAAATGGTCGTTGCACTTTCATCCTTTTCAAGTGAATGAGATGGAGGTGAATTGGATGGCGGGGAAGAAAGTTGAAGGATTACACCAAACATAAACCTAACCCTCTCACATGTGAATCATATTTTTTTATTGGAATATCAAAAGGGACCCAAAGCTTTAAGACACACTCAGTATACCCCGGGAAAACATATCCTTTTAAATGGTTAAAAACATCTAATTCAAGTTTCAATTTGTTTCAAATTGGTGCTTAGGATTTTTGTCCCTAGACCCTAGTTTAAAGTGCACCCAAAAAGGGGCTTCAAAATACCATTTATTGGAAATAATGGAGGAAACAAAGGCAAGAAAACATTAATTACACTTGTTAACACACATTTGTAGGATTATAATATAACAAGGACAGGAAAGGCCAATTACAAGTTGAAATGAATAAACTAAAATGCCACAAAATTGAAGGTTTTCTTGGCAATAAGAAGAAAACAAAAGGTAGTAGAAAGATGCAAAAATAATGAGAAAAGAACACATTATCATAGATATGGAGATCAAACAAACCAAGAATCATGAGAAGGTTAGGTAGGAAGTGACAAATATGTAGAATATGATAAGGTGGAACCACTAGCTCATTAACCAATTTCAAAGTAATCTAACTAATTAATGGTCCTTTTTAAATGTCATATCAAATCAAGCCAACAACATCATTTTGTGTATGTCATTGATGTTTAGTGGCATGGAGTTTGCAAAGTGATCAAGCAAAATAAAATCACCATTTAATCCTTATGATGAAATCATTACATTGTCATTTGACTCAACAAGTATGAGTTGTAAATATGGATAGTGAGTTAAGCTTTAGGGTACAATTGACCATGAGTTATTCACTACAAACCATTTTTGTACAAGTCACAAATTCTTAAGGATTATATTCACAAAATTTTGACCGATGCAAAATGAATGAATTGGTAATAACAAAATCATGTGACAATAAAGAGGCATGGCTTAGAATGAAACCTATTTCTATGGTGGCAAAATCTCTTTGAAAGGTTTGATTATCACGAGGAGACAAGTTATCATAATGAATAGAAAGAGGTCTAATTTTCTTGAGTAAACACATTTCATGTGATTCATGAAGTTAGAAAATTGGCTGAACATTTAATCCTCGATTTGATCATTCAACACCAAATGTTATCCAACCATCATTAACTCTTACCTAATCCATTTATGGATCCGAAGGTGCCCCAACATACACATAGACAAATGAATAATCTTGACAAAAATATTTGAAGGCATGTTTGAATTGGTAATCATTAAGTATAGATTCCTTGAATGGTTAAAGGTAAAGTGGAGACATAGGTACACGTAGCAAATGAGAACAAATCCTAGATGCGAAAGTATAAAAGTTTGCAAGAGGATGTGAAAGAAACATGTTCCAAGTGTAGAAGCTCAACAAACTTCCAAACATAGCTCAATAGAGAACAAGAAGAAGGCTCGACAACAACTAGACCCATATCAAAGCACAACAATGAAACATAATGATGGCATCGAAGAGAATAAGGAAATGCATTTTGCGAGTGATGAGACAAAAAACGCTAGTCCTTTGTGAAAGTTAATATGTTGATGTAACTAAATTAGGGAACCGAAATGTGTAATGTTGTATGTAGCTTGGATCACTCTTCATAACTATATTTTTATTTTTATATATGTGAAGGAAATTGAAGTATCAAGAAAGGGAAAGGAATGTGATTTCTTTATAGGGAAAAAGGAATCTATTGAAGTAAGAATTTTTGCGCTATAAGATGAGATAATTGTACTTTGAAAAGAAATATATTAATTGAATAAACTCCACGAGCTTTAACGAGTGGATATCTTTCATCAAAGGAGGAGGTAGGAATGGGATATGGTGCAAACTTGCGGGATGATGGCAACAACACACAAAGCTCAAGCCATCATCCTTCGATATGTCCCAATGTAATTAGGTTTGTTAAAAATAAATAGGGTTTGTGCAGCTAAAAGTTGAAGTTCATAGTTTGAGTTAAATACTAAATGTCACAATTTAAGATGCATACATGATAATGTAAATAATCTATCATTCTTTGGAGATTAGTACAAACACAAAACTGTAGAAATAATGGTTATTTTTTGGTGCAAAGATGAGTTCATCATGAAATCAATGTTGAACTCAAATGTATAAACAACTAGAAATAATTTAATGTTGATACCATAGTTCATGGTTGAGTTTTAGAGAAAGGTTTCCATCTTTTTATGTCATATCAAGGTATCTTGTAATTCAATTTTGATTTATGTTAAACTAGGTCAATTCATTTCTCAACAGATATGTCCATCTAATTTTCATTGACAACACATTTTAGTTCATAGTTTAATGTTTAGTTCACTATTCGGTTCAAAACTCAATTGATTGTTTAGTTCACTACTCAATTCAAACTCAATTGATTGTTTAGTTCACTATTCAATTCAAAGCTCAGTTATTGCCCACCTCATTATTCATTTTAGAAATTAGTTTTTTTCAATTCATTGTTTTGTGAAAAAATCATTTTTTTCACAATTCACAACACATTTGAACTCTTAGTTTAGTGTTCAGTATGGAACTCAATTTGTTCTCCAACCCCCAATGTTTTTCTCAAGTTCAGTAATTAGTGGAAATGGCAACTCAATAATAAGGTCCTAATTCAAAGTTCACAGTGTTCCAATTTGTGATAAATAGCTCAAACTATTCACATGTTTTTTAAAAGACCTTATTTTACAATTTTGTAAGGTTTGAAGAAGTAGTGTGTTAGGGTTTAAGTTCATAGAGGTATATATTTTATTCATTGTCACAACTTATGTTTCTTGTGGAATTGTTTGTGCCATAATAAAAAGAAGGTTAGGAGCTTGGGTAGGAGTTTTCAACACACCACAAGAGAAAAAAACACCTTTAGGGTAAGAATTCTTCCCAACCCAACTTTCTTTTTTTCATTCCAAGTTTAAAAAAATGCAAATTCAAGCATGGATTCAAGCTCAACAAGATTTGAACTTAAATCCAAGCTCAAGCTCATATTCTTGAAGGATGTCAAGCTACCCTAAGAGCTTGGGATAAAAACTAAAAAAAAGTCAAGCTTGGGTTCAGCTCCAGAAATGGACCCAAGTTTAAGCTTGGTTCCTCTTTTTTTGTTGTAGCTAAACTATTTATTGGTGTCAAGAATAATTTGACTATAGTAAAAAAAAGGAGCCAAGTTTGGGCCCAATTCCAAAAATGGAACCAAGCCCAAGTTTGATTCCTCTTTTTTTTCTACAACTAAGTTACTCTTAACACCAAAAATAGCTTAGCCACACCATTAAAAGTAACTAAACTTGGGCTTGTTTTTGAAAATGGAGTTGGGCCCAAGCTTCACTCCTTTTTTTTTCCTATAGCCAAGTTACTTTTGGCACCAAAAGTAGTTTGGCTCCTTTATTTTTTATGTAGTCGAGCTATTATTGGCATCAAGAGTAGTCCGACTACATTAAAGAAAGGGGAGCCAAGCTCTAGCTTGATTCCATTGTTGATCTAAGTCTAAATTTGATTCCAACAATGAACCCAAGCCAAAGCTCGACTCAATTTGCAATTGTACTCAAACTAATTTCGACACCAAAAGTAGTTTGAGCTTGTGATGGAGAGAGGAACATACCTTGAACTTGGCCCCATTTTTGGGGGTTGAGTTCAAGGTTGGTTTTTTTTGTTTTTCAAGCTAACAACTTCCGGCACCAAAAGTAGTTTGACTTGCTCCAAAAGTCTTGGCCCAACGATGAGAACTTAACTTTTATCTACTTGTGCAAGATAATTTTTGTAAATGTTTCCTAGTCACAAGGATCATGGAAATGCCTAAGATATTGAGAAAGTTGAAATCACATTGCAATTGTGATCTACTTGTGTTTTGAAAATTTTAACATTGTGGATGTGTTTGCAAACTTCTCAAAGGGTGGGATATTATGTCTTTTGATAAAATTATAAAGGTGGTCCAGAGCTAGACAAAATTCAATAGTGCTAAAATCCTAGACAAACACAAAATGGTGCCCAAAATAAAAGTGCAAATGGCAATACCATTGTTCAAAATGATTTCCATGCCCGTAATCCATTGTGCTTTGAAGATTAATGTCTTCAAAATAGAGTAGGCATTCTAAATAGGGTATTGAAAAGGGGACAAGGTGTTTTATGTCTCACCTTTTAATTGGAAGGGTCAAAAGAAATTTATGGATTAGCACATGTCTTCTTGGAATCAACATTGGATCTCCAAAAATGAGAATTTGAAATTTTTTTACTTGCTGATCTTGACCCTTAGGTTTTTGTCCAGGCTTATGTTTTTTGTTTAGGACATGAATCATAAATTGCAGTTTTAGTTGCCATATATTAATCGTGTGCATGATGATGAACCTTCTTAACACATTTTTATGAATTTTATAGTCAGGATTAGATACCTCCCATGGGCTTGTTGAGTTGTTCATTGCCATGACAAACCTCAACAAGTAAGTTTATAATGTTTTCTCAATTTTCTTTCAGTAAACATAAAAAAATGTTCTTTGATTGGTTCGCTCTATCTTTGTAATCTATTGAGCTCAACTGCGTGAAGCCCAACCTTGTCCATGAGTTTTTCCACATCCAAATAATCTATTGGAATTATCTCACTAGAATAGTTCAAGGATGTATTTCTAGCAAAAAATTATAAGAAATGCCAAATCAAGTCACGGAAGACTTGGCATTCCTTCACCTCAAAAGCATGTTTTGAATACATGTATGAGGTTTAAAATTTTCTACATTCCTTTGAATTCTTATTCTCTCCAACTTTTTTTCTCTACTTCTTGAAGTTTAATTTTCCATTGTTCTTGCAACGTGAGATCTTTATAACTCGAGATGCCGCAATGAAACTTTATTATGAAAAGTTTCCCAACATTAAAAATTGCTAACTAATGAAATTCTAGGAGCAAATTGAAAGAGCCATGGACCAAGTTTTAAAAAATCACTACTTGGCCTTTTGTAAGCACTTGCCAGTATGTGATCCATCTTTGAGTCCAAATTTATTAAAGGAAATACGAGTTCAGTATGACATAACTTAGAGCCTAAGATGTTAACTAAAAAGCTCTAAATGGACACCTACTTTTGTGTCTCAACCTAAGTAGAAATTGTCCTAGTTCCGGGTGTGGAATGACTCTATTATTTTGAGGGAGGCAAAAAAATTCCCCAAGCCCAACTTTTCTAATACCTAATTTAACAAATGGTTACACAAATCAACCTTCTGGCATTAGGTAATTTATTGCTTGAGATTTACTTATAGTTAGTTCTTAAATTATGATTTTTTTTTCAAGACTCCCCTTTTTAATGCACTTTCAATTTTACAACTTGAGATTGAAGCACTTAAGTTATTCAATGTAATAGTCTCTAATTTTGATTTGATTATCAAAGAGGTCCCATGTATGGTCTTTCTCTTCATATATCTAGCAATAAAGGTTGGTAGTATGGGAAACATGTTTTTTTTGCAAATTTAAACTTAAGGATGGGATTTGAAGAAACAAATCTTGGGAGCAACAATTTAAGAACAATGAGGCTATTAAGCAGGTGTTGTACAAATATTTTAACTTGTTTTTTTTTCCATTCCATGAAAAAATTTCATTACATGCACAAATTAACTCCCATTGTTTTCTTGGTGTGAATCATTTTTCATAAAATAATTGTGATCACCACATTGGTTCACATATTCTTAATGCCAAAAATATGAAATTGATATCCATTTTTGTAGAATTCAATGTGAAGATTATTTTTTAGGTGTTGTTCATGCCCTTGCATGTATTTTTATCATGTGTTGCTTTCCCAAGGTGCCATTGACTAGATCCCCGATCTCTTGGAGATATGGCATGACCCCAAGGTGGCTAGCACAATGTTCTATAAGGATTTGCTCAAGGACTAGCCAACTTTTCATCTTCTCCAATGCGATTAGTATTTTGATTGTTTGATAATAAAACCCCTTCCTTGGAAATTCCATTGAAGGAGAATATTGAACCGGCCTTCATGGAGAATCTTGCAAGTTCAACAAGAACATAGGTTGAAGGTGGGAAATGCAAAAGAAATTCTTGCAAGGGAAAATGTAAGTTGAAGGAGAAAGGGAAGAAAGTTCCCTCCTTGGATGCAAATTCAGAGGCTTTTGTTGATGTGCGCTTACACCAAACTATAGGTGTGGAGATGAAAAAGGAGATAAGAAAATAAGGAAAGGCTACTCGTCCACCGGTCCTTGCCACTCTTCATGTTGGAGTCCATAGCACATAATAGGGATCATTCCTTTAATTTACTCCATCCCACCCAAGTCCCATCATTCTTTTTCCCACCAGACCTCCTGGATTTCAACACAAAGTTTTCCCATTGCCTTCCATTGTGGCCACTAAAATCTCTTATTAGATCTAACCCCTAGAGTATGAAATCATCTTCAAATTCATTCACCAAGTAGTTTGACATTACTTTCTCTTTTTCTATACAGCATACTTCAAGTAGTTTGTCATGATTGTACTAACTTGTGGCTTCTTCTTGTGCAGGTGAATTCATATGGTAAGGTTCAACTTGTCATTACCAACATTCCCAAAAACCTCGCTATTCCTATGGTTTCCACAAACCTTTCTAATATTCCTTATTATAATTAGATGGTCATGACTACAATGTGGTCATCTTTGATTTTGTAAAAAAGTTTTTGGCCTTTAATGGGGTTGTGTTATTGTTTCATTTAGATGGCCTTAGAATTCTTTAAAAAATTAGGTTTTATTTAGAGAGCTATGGCTTCCATATTTGGATGAAGTGGGATGTGGTTAATTCAATACCACTCACGAATAGCCAGGACTCATCATTGAAGGTTCCATCACAATTCCACATGTTTTCATTGGATTTTATTTTTCTCAAATTGAATTTTGTCTTCAAACTTTGCAGACTCTCCTAAGCCATGTTATTTTTCTCATCATAATCCTTGATGGGAGCTCTTTTATGAGTAGGAAATTTGTCTTCTCCTCTCCATCCAATGAATTTATGAACAACGGTATTGATGTTTGTGGTGAGAATGTATTGTATAATTAGATGGATAGGGCCTCCATGTTTATATCCAAGGTTGGCATCCCTTTTAGGGCAGCCAAAGAAATGTATCTTGTTGTAGTTCAGGTTTTAATCAATGATTGTTCCAAGATTGGATCTTGTGATTTGTTTACATCCATAGGCAAGTCCCCTTCCTCAAGAAATTCATTTTTATTTTGTGCATCAACTCTTGTATCTAACTATTTTTCTCCATGTAGGCAATAGTGTCAAGCGTGGCAAAGTTTTGTGCACCACATCCTTGCTTTGGAGCCATATATGGAGGCTTTTTCGGAGGTGTTAGAACCTCTTGTGGTAGTGGACATGCATAACCCTAAATTTGACCATATTCATAGCTTTGACATTAACTTTCAAGAAATGTTCCAAAAGGATGTTTGATTATGAATAAATTCATTGTTTGTTTCAATATTCTACATTCCTTCCATTCATTTTGTTTTATCCCTCACATTGTCCTCCCATTTGATTTGCATAATGTTATCTCCATTGAAGAGCCTTCCATTCTCACGGCTAAATGACTTGCTTAGGGATCCTTCCATTTATTTCGTGTTGCCATCATATACCGAGGCACAAGCCTTGACATCGTTGCCTTCACCTCCTTCACGAATTTTTTCTTGTGGTTATGATCTTGGGGTTAAAAATTATTTCAATGATGAGGCATTGGAGGATGTGTAGAATTAATTTTTGAGCTCAAGGGTGGATCATGCTAGGTTTAGGAACCCATTGGGTGGTCCTAAGGTTCGGTGGAGAGCTCTATTGAACTTTTCATGTCTTGTGCCAAAATTTGCTTGTATTTGAATTCTCAAACTCAACTCCTCTTAATTCATATTCTTGGAACTCATGTAATATATTTCACCAAATCAATATCGACATAATTAATTTAGCACTACATCATCTACCAATTCTTAAACATATTTCCAAATGATAGTGGTTGAATATGTGTAGAATGTTATACACACCATAATGTTGGAATTACCATTATCACACAATAGTGATAATATAATGTTATTGTTTCAATCACATATCTATTGGAAAGCATGTTATGAATTCTACCATGGTTCTAATATTAGTTATGAAATATGTCTTACTTGCTTGATATTTCACTCAATGTTGTTTAATTTTCATATTCCTTGCAATTTTTTCTTCTATGGCAATTTTTATTTTTGCTTAGGTTTTCATATTTACTTGTAATTTTTTAATATGTAATTAGATAGGTTTGCATAGATTTGTAGCTCACTTGTTTCTTGATATTGATATAATTTAGTATATGGGTTTCACAAATGACTTCCAACTTATAATGATTGAAACAAACCTAAAAAAAAATCACGAATTTCATAAATTAACTCCAAACAATATATATTGTTTTTTGTTATGTCATTCCATGCGTGTTCAAAGAAATATTGATGGAAACACATCACAATTTGCATATCAAATTATATTTTTTAAATTTGAATTTAGAGAGGTTGTTCATGGTATAGATTAAAAACCATTATCTTTTGAAAGGCATATAATTATGTATCTGGGCTTTGGAAATTATTTCAAACTTTAAATTATGGTTGCTGATGTTCAAAGAAATCAAGAATTTCATTTGTCAACTCTTGAAAGATTTTTTTTTCCAAATGGCATGCCATATTGGTTCAAACACATTTTGTGCATGTTAATCACAGATTATATGTTTGCATGTTTTGATCAACTTTGCTTTTATTTTTGAAACTATCTCAAGGTAAAGTTCTAATGTACATATGTTTTGGAAATAGATCCCAAATTCCATAATTGGAAATTTGCAAAAATAACTCAAATGTTCTTAATCAATGCATTGTTGATTATTTCAAAACAGTTATGTTGGTAACAAATCACACATTTCAAATGTATAATATTATATCAACTATGAATTTAAGTTTGAAGTTATTTGATAACAAATCACAAATTTCATAATTGGAAAACTATAGAGGGAGATCAAATTTCTTTATATATCCATTACAAACGAGTTCAATCTTGTAATAATGGAAATATATCACAACATTCATGTTTGAAGTATTCTGTTAATTATGAATATAATTCTCAAAATATTTGAAACTAACTCCCAAATGTCATGTTTTGAAATGTCCATAAGTAATTCAAGTGTTTTTTTCATTATCCTACATTACTAATGTCTTCAACAAAGCTTTATGCAATCAATTATCAAATGGGTGTAATGATAATCAAACGAGCCAAAAATGATATCAAATAACAAATAAATAAATAAAAATTAGAAAAATATTTATGTTTTACCATTAAAAACCATGGCAATCTTAGCAAGTTGTTCCTTTTTCATTCATATGAATGTCAAAAAATTCAAACCAAAAATCAATTTGATAAAATTTTAAGTTTAAATTTTGATTTAGGACCTTTGAAAATGAACACCTGTTGCATCAAAAGGAATCAATTTTGCAAAGGACTATCAAAAGGACTCATATAATAAAACAAATATTCATTTATATGAAAAAATTATTTTTGGGCAAAATAACATGTAGTCCTTTCATGAAGTAATGTTGTTGGCTCATTTGATTTTGTTTGCACCCAAATGTCATATCTAAAGTATTTTTTCAATTGTGAATAGATTTTTCATCCTACTTCAATCTAAATTGTAATTTTTGTGATTGCAATGGGGAATAAATAATTCAACTACCTTTTTATATATGAAATTACAATTTTTTTCAAATTAACGTTTGTGGATTCAAATGTCTAATGTCATATTTAATGTACTTTATTAACTTTGAATTTAATTATGAAAATGTCTCAAACCAGATTACAAATTTTTGGTGGATATAAGTTCTCTTAAAACAATACTTTTCAAACTGCCATGATGAAATAACCAAACACACACAAACAAATGTACATCTTACACTAGCTCAATCCCTCCATTTCAGTGATGTTAGTTCATTTGATGGTTTTGCAAATGACACACCTTCCTCTTTTAGAAAGTCTGCTACTTTTTTCTAATTTTAAGATGTCATGGATGTCAATGGTCTCATTTGTGGTGGTATTGTGAAGAGCCTTTGACTTTTAGAATTGGTTCATCATCCATTCCTTTGCATGATTCTACCACAACTTCTAATGTTTTGTTATTGTCATCATTTCAAGACCCTTGCATTTTAATTGAAGTCCCAAAGCCAATTCTCACCAATGGCACCATTGTGTTTACCTCCTTGTAATAAACAAGTGTCAGTGATTCGTACTCATCTTCCTCTAGGTCGCTTTGGTTTTTTGGCCATTTTTTTAATTATGTTTTTGAACAAATACTTATTCTGAAATACAAATCCAAATAGATAATCAAATTGTTTCAAGAGTTGGATTATGTAGTTCCAATTTGTTGGGTATGTTGGCCACAGATTGTCTCTCAAAGGCTATCATAAACTATTGAGAAAATCCTTGTCAAACATACAAATCACCATCACATAAATTTTGTAGTCATTTAAGAAGTTCCTTTGTGCCCAATATCCAACTTCTGCTCGGTGTACTACATCAATAAACTTCAAAAAAAAATTCCCAATTGCAAGGTACAAGTCTAAGTCCTTAGGAATTTTACAAGCCATGTCTGTTGTTTTTTGCAAGGTGGAGCAAAGTAGTTGAGAGTAGAAAACTTGTATAAAAAACTCATAAGACAACAAATGAACATGTTGTTACTGATCATGTGTGTTATGAAAGTTCACCTAGGTTAAATACCCGTTTCTTGAATAAATAGAACGTGGTTTGCATTGAAATATAATAATCTATTAATATGAATAACGATGACCACAAACCTATTGGATTTAATGACAACAACAATTAGATTTCATACGGAAAGTGGCATTGTTAAATTCCAAAAAGATATTCATAACAATGTACTTGTCAATTTTTCACATTCTATTCTTACATTCTTATATTAATGTCCCTAATTACTTTAACACTTTGTAGGATACATTTGCAAACCTTGTAATAATTTTTTATTTCGTCTTATTACAATAATCATGTCACAATAATCTTGTTAGAATGGTTTAAATATATTTTGTTTTAAAAAAAAAATCGAAAAAATTATAATATATGACCACTAAAATATTTATCACTTGTGTTTTGCTAACAAATTCATGTTGTAGTTATGTTAAATTCGACTGTCATTACAATGACCATGAATGATGTAGCAAAATATTAAATATCCTATTAACATGGCAAAATATGCTTTGTGTTGTCAAAAAATATTAACTATGGAAAAATATAGGGTTTTACAACTAGGCTTACAACTCATGATATTTATACAACCTTGAATGTTATCGAACAAGTTGCAACAATTGTAGTGAACACCCTATGTTGTATACAATATCATATATATGGTGCAACTCACATGCAATTGTATGCAATTTCCTTACAACTAATCTCCACATTAGATTTTCACACACATTCCAACGTGGCAAACGAAATGCCAATGTGGCATTTCATCCATTTGTCGACGAATGATGTATGTTAATACCTTTTGTAACTTATTTACAACTATTTTACAACTAGTTTGACGAATATAATCTTTAGTTATTTCATTCATCCATTTGATGTGAATGGATTTTATCCCAATCCTTTGTAACTTATTTACAATTATTTTACAACTAGCTTGACAAATATATTCCTTTATTATTTCATTCATCCATTTGACAAATGGATTTTAAATATCCTTATCTTTTGCAACTTATTTACAACTATTTATAACTAGCTTAACAAATATATTTTTAATTATTTCATTCATGCATTCGAATAATGAATTTTGTTCTTATCCTTTGTAACTAACTTATAACTTAAGATGAAATGAAAATAAAGGATTTAATGACTAATTTGCAACTAGGTGTTTAAATTTGGGTTTCAAAGTAATTGTATGGTAGTTGATTTTAGTAGTACTAAATAATTAAATTGTAATTTATAATGCAATTATTCAAACTTCACACAACCATTATCATGTTGTCATAATTGTAATAGATAAAACTGAATTACATTGGACATCATTATTTATAAACATGAAATGGATTTGAGAATTTAAATAAATTTACATTCCATGTTGAAAAATACATTACAAAAAATAAAAAAATGTTATTAAAAGACAATTCAATTGTGAATTTAAATATAATGCCCAAGCTATATATAACAAACATTTTTCTCTGTCTAAAAAAAAGGTCAAATCATAAAAATGATGACCCATAATAATCAAATATTGTCATTTACAACATTATGTTTCATAAATGAATGTTTTCTTCTATTTTTGTTGAAATGGAACTTGAGCCATGCAATTTCTTCAATGCACCTTATTTGCTTAAAATCTGCCATGTAGTTCCACATGTGAAATGAAATTAGTAGCATAACATAGCATTGTAATGTCAAAAAATGTAAATGATCCCTTTAACTTGACTAAAACTAGTTTATAACTATATTACCATTAACATGCAACTTATTTGTCACTAAGATGCAACATATAAAATATTGATAAAAACTAAATTATAATTTGTACACTTGCAAATATAATCAAATATTGTGCTTATAATCAGGTAAATTGAATTATAATTTTAGGTATTTTTGAAAAAACCTTACCTTGTATGTTGATGTTAATGTTGATGTTGATGGATTAAAAACATAATGAAAGTTTGGCCCTATAACATAAAAAGAACAAAAGTAAGAACCTTTAATATCCAAGAGTAAGAAAAAATACTTTCAACATCTAAAACCAAAAGTAAAAACTTTGAACATCTAAAAATAAAAGCAATCACCATTAACATAAAAAAGTTTCAGTAAAAACCTTCAACATCCAAAAGTATGAGCAAGAACCTTCAACATTCAAAAGAAACAACAAAAACCTTCAACATTCAGAAGTAAGAGCAAAAACCTTCAACCTCCAAAAGCAAAAACAAAATCCTTCAACCTTTCTAAGAACAATAACAAAAACCTTTAGCCTCCAAGAGCAAAAACAAAAACTTTCAACCTTTTAAAGATAAAAAACAAGAACCTTCAACCTCCAAGAGAAAAAACAAAAGTCTTCAAGCTCTTTTAGAGCAAGAACAAAAACTTTCAACCTCCAAAAGAAAAAACAAAAGCCTTCAACCTTTTTAGGAGCAAGAACAAGAACCTTCAACCTTCAAGAGTACAAACAAGAACCTTCAACCTTCAAGAGTAAAAACAAGAACCTTCAACTTTCAAGAGAACCTTCAACCTTTAAGAGTAAAAATAAAAACCTTAAACCTTCAAGAGAAAAAACAAAAGCCTTCAATCTCTAAATTATTTAAATAACCAATATAACTTATAACAACCTTTTAGCTTTAATTTTAAATTAAACAAACAAAAATAATCTTAATTATAACACATGATATGAAAATTATGTCACCAAATGACTATGAAATATACAAAATGTTTGAATAAAAAGATTTTTAAAAAAAAATCATCTTGAATTTCCTGACAATAAGCATAAACACATGAAAGTCGTTGATGCATTGGAGTAGATGTGTTGATATATTGCCATGTGTCACTTGCTTAAGGGTTTCTTGCTCAAATTTCAAATCTTTAAATTTCAAATTTTAAGTTCAAATATAATTGCATACTATTCGCAAACAAGTTGAAATGTCATATATATTGGGTGGTGGAAATGTATACACGTGGCATGATTGTATGTGTTACTCAAGGCCGTACATTTGTTACAAAGTAATCGTTGATTAATGACTAAATATATCCTAGTTGTGATTTAGTTGTTATATGCGATTAAAGTGCAACTTGTCAACAAAGTCAAACATGGTTGACTACAACCGTATATATAATGCGTAAATTGTATTGTATAAATATACATCTTGCAATTAATTTGCAACTATAATACAACTTTTTGATTATTTAATGTGGCATTTTATTTATGAATTTGTTGTATTTCCATGGGATAAGTGCAATGCAATTGTATATTGGTTATTTTGGAGCTCTAGTTATAGGGTAGTCTAGTTGCCACATACACAATTTCTCATAGTGATTCTTGCGACATGGTAGGAAATATTATAAGATATTCGCTCTTACTCATGCTCATAGGTTCACGCTCACAAGCTTACAAAATAACATTCCCCTTGTTTCCTTCTATGAAAAAAAAAAAAAACAAACATATAATGTTATATTTATATGGGACAAGACCTAACTTAAAAACCTAACTTAACCTTAAACCTTTTTAAAATTTGTATTGACTTTAAATAATTTTGGTTATAGTAGATTTCAACTTAGTAATAAAAGATCATATCCATGGTTTAGTAGCTAAATTATGGTCTAATAATGAATAAGATTTCAATAACCTTGGCATCCTATGAATTTTAATTATGCACCTCATGCTTACACTTGAACTTTAAATATCTCAATTCAGATTTGAAAGATAACACATAAACCTTAAATGTTTCTCCACTATTTAACCATTATTTTCATTTTCACTCAAATATATTATTACTTTTTGTTGAACATCAACTTTTTATCATGTACATAAAAAATAATTAAATACACAAAAAAGTCAAATTTGATTTTTTCCCCCTTTTTTGGTTAAATGTATTAAGTGTTTGGTTTTAAACAAGATATAATTTGTTCTTTTTGTTAATATTTCAAAAAAATTGTGTTGAAAATTTTCCATGCCCAACAAAATGATATTAAATATTATAAAAAAATTTCTTAAGAAAAAATCTTTATCAAGTCACCATATTACAAAAGAAAAAAAAGAGAAAAAAAGAATATACCCACCCCATTTTAATCCAACCACCCCATCCCACACCACCTAAAAAATAATTCCTTAGAAAACAAAAAAAAACCCCACCTTCCTTCCTTGAGAAATAACCAAACTTCTCCCTCCCATGCCACTCACTCAATAACCCTTTGGGTTAGTCCCCATCCACAAAAAAAATCACCTCTTCCGATCCCACCCAAAAAAAATCCTTTGGAAAGGGGTGAAATTACCCCCAAACCTTCCCCTCCTCACTAGAAAAAACCCTTTCGGAAAAGAAAAAATAAATTCCCAACCCCTTGTCCTTTTATTTTTAAGCTCCACGTACAACTTGTAATTCTTTCAATCTAATTGAATTATCCACTCCTTATACCCATTGAAACTCCATAGTAAAAAACAAACATGTGAAAGAGGAAAAATAAATAAAATTTAAACCACTTTGCTTTCATTAAATTTTCACCTCTAAACCCCACTATATCCCCATCCAATTTTTCAAAAAAACTTACACGGAAACCTATAACCTTATCCATTTACCCAACTTTTGATTCTCTAACCCTTATACCTTAATAAAAATGAAATAAAAAATATGGGTGTCAGTTTGTTTAAGTGTTTCAAAAATATTGTTCTTCGCAAATTTTTCGGCAATTTTTGGTACAAAATACCACTTAAGGCAGTGTTAAATGTGTGATAATAAAAATGTAAAATTACAATCTTGTAGTATTGAATAAACACATCACAAAAATGTGAAAATATTTCCATGGATATGAATATAAATGGTA
>Ga0116227_10003425_pt1 | contig 35228 bp, 22 predicted proteins | sample S1TSphgellanicum_FD_89693 | JGI IMG/M metagenome (GOLD analysis project Ga0116227, IMG submission 89693) | Host-associated microbial communities from peat moss isolated from Minnesota, USA - S1T2_Fb - Sphagnum magellanicum MG | ecosystem: Host-associated > Plants > Peat moss > Unclassified...
CACCCCCCCCCCCTTCCTTAAATTTCATGTCTTTTTTGTGACAAAATTGGGGAATTTTAACAATTAAATTTAGTGTAGATTTGAATAATATTTTTTTTTTTTTTAAAAAAAGAAAAAAAATCGCCAAATTTTCAGTTTCACAAAATTAACCGCAATTGCAATATTGTCAAAACAGTTATAGTTGTGGTGATATCACATTTTCAAACATCAGTACTCCCCTAGTCTTGCCTTTGATGTTGGCCCAACCGTGAATTGGTAACCGAACTAATTTTTCCTTCCAAAACATTTTCTTTCATAAAATTTAAGCAAATTTCCAATGATAAAACTTACTCAAAAATTCATTATCTCCTACACCTTAGGTAAGACAATTTCCAAATCATTTTCATTAAATCTTATTCACATACAGCTTTCCAACAATACCAAGAGTGTGCCCCAATTCTCATACAATTTTTATTTTTAGTTGAAATGAATATTGAACCAAAAAAAAAATTGTTCAATATTCAATAACTTCTCCATTGTATGTCAAAACATTATGAAATCAACTTGGTATGCCCACAATCATTGGGGGCCTTCCACGAGTAGGGGAAGAGGTGCCAAGCTTTTGGAGATCTATCTCTATATGAAAAGCAAATGAACAAAAAACTTTCATTCCAAAATAGGTGATCTATAAATTCTCTAGTGCTCCCAATGAAACACTTTTAAATGTTCTTTTTTCCTTGTTTGTGTCCTTTGAACATCAAGAGTACCTCCACAAAACCTTTTTTTCAAATCGGTTCCCATTGTCTATGGATAGATACCCTTTTAGTGGAATTCAAACAATGTTTCTAAATGCACATTGCTTAAAGAAGAAGTGGGCCAATCATCACCTAATGGCTTTGCCTCAATATGGAAGGAGGGGTAGGTTCTAAGCAATGTTGCAAGGTTCCCTTGGTTTGACATGTTAAACCCAATGGGTTCAAGTTCTCTTGAGTACACTTGCAGTTTGCAAACATCATCTTCATCCTATATGGATGAAATATAGTTAATTTTGTTTTAAATTCTCTGTATTTGGATGACATTCATCCATGTAAAACACGAATGCTAGGGGAGTCATCCAACAGCCATGAACACACCACACAGAATGGATGGTGGCTGGAGAGGAAAGACCATTCCATTGGGTTCCAATTCCCTAGCTAACCACTGTGGTTAGCTCAGCAGTTATCTCCCCTATTTTGCTTTAAAAACTGGCTAGTCTTTACTTTCATCTAATTATTTTTGTAATCACCTGATGTTCTACTTACTTACCTAAGGTGAAAGCACAATTAAATATACATTTTATGGTCATTTTCATCATAATAAAAACTAAGCATACTTATTTTAATTAATTAAAATTTTAAGTATTTTAAATTTTTTAAATAATCAATATGAATATGTTTTTTAAAACTTTATGACAATAATATTGAAGAATCATATGTTATATGTGTATCTAAATATATTTTTCAAATACAAATAAATGCAATGAAATGTTTGTTCTTACAAAAATAATAGATGCAAATAGATGAAACATTGAAAAGTTCAACTTTCTTGTTAATGAAGGCTTAAAATGTATCTACATATGTTTAATTTTTGCATTGAAGATCCATAATATATCAAAATTTTACTGTAATTTATTGTGAAATCAGTGGGAAAAATGATAAATTTGAGCATAATAGCATGCCTAACAACACAAGTAAAATTATTTATATTTATTGAATGAAGTTTTGTAGGGTTTAGGGTTGGTAAAACCCTAAACCCTAAACCCTAAACTCATTTGGGTTGATAAAAATTGCGCATATTGACAATGTCCTACAGGAGCACCAATAAGAAGAAATGATTGTTTTTCATTGGCCAACGGTAGTGATTGACCTAGGTGATGAGAGTTAAAGAGTCAATCACTTTTAAGACCACCTTGTTGAGTTTATGGATGGGGATGGGGAGAAACTAACACTACACGGTGGATGTGCTAAATATTGATAGAAGCTCAAGTGAGCATTATAGCTAGGCATACTTTAAGGTTTGAGGAGGTTTCATCTTTGTTGGCGTTGCCTACCAAGGCAAGGATATTGTGTTTAGATTCATTATAGTGTATAGTAGCTTAAGGGATTTTGGCCCCAAGTTAATAAGTCTATTTTTATATGAGAATTTTTGAAAGATGGTATTTTGGCTTGTGTTGAAACTTGAGATTAGTTATAGAGTTATAATATCTTGAAGGATTTTGGTTTCCTTTAAAGGAATTTTGAAGGTTATATTTTTGCATGGTGAAATATTTGAGTTTTCGTAATTCTTCTTTTGCCTATTATAACTCTATAACCCACCATCCATTCAATTGCCATTCAAGGACAAGTGAAGGCTTTCAATGGATGGTTTCTTGTTTGTCCACTCATGGACATATCCTGTTCACTCTTTTCCCATCATATGTGGACAAAACTATTAGTGGCCCAAAACAACATAAATTCACCCTAGCTGACCAATCCAATTCACAAAATTGCCCCACCAATTTATGGGTCTCTAGTCCCAACCATTGTGGACTATTATTTTTTTCTAGATTACTACCAAAGATGAGATGATGGAGTCTTCTTTCATATAACACCATAATTCCAAAACCACTTGGGACCAAGGTTTTGTCACTTGGCAACAAAAAGAGGGCTATGATTTGTCCATAGGATTTTGTTGAGGGAAAAAAAGGCCAAAGTCACCATATTTAGAGGAAAAAAAATGTTGAACTTGCCATATTTAGACCATAGGTTCTTGTTGTCGCCAATATATATATAGCAGGGTTTGAAAAAAAATTATTTTTCTCTCCAACATATGAAAGAATGATCGTTTACAAGAAGATTTAGCCAAAATTTTAGCTCAACCTTTCTGGGGACAATTTAAACCCACATTATCATCAATTTTCACCAAATTCAAGTTTTTGTTTTTGGTTACAACAATTGTCTCATGGAACCCAATATAGAAATAGTCTTTGTGAAAAAATATCTTTGTCAAATAACTTTAATGTTTTGGGATTATGAGGTTTGTGTCTATGTGCCCCACAACAAATTCAAACATTCAACTTATGAAATTATACCATGCTAATGATTCAGATTTGTGTGCATCATTTTATGTATGTGATTTCGTTGATTTCAATAGTGTTGGGCTTCAATCCAGCCTTTTTTTTCTTTTTTTCTCCAATTTAAAAAAAAATTGAACTGATTTTGCAAGATTTCAATTGTCAAGAGCAAGAAAAATTATTTAAAATCACCAAATATATTTGGTTTCCAATGTGTAGCCATGAACGCATAAGGTTGATTAAAGATTTGTAAATGAGTTTTGGTTCATAAATAGATCTGGCTAAATCTGCCTAGTATGATCACCATTTTTTAACATCTTCCCATAGATGATCACCACTTAGGCTACATCAAAAAATTACTAGAAAAACACTGCTCCATCTAGAAGCACACAACAAACTCATTTTTTTGGTAAATTAGAAGAGAAGAAATGTCCAACATCTTTTGCCAAAACACCCAAATGTTTTGTAACACCAATTAGTGTAGCATGTGTCGGTGGCCTGAGTTCGAACTAGTTACCCACTAATATTTCCTTCCAAAACCATTTTTTGTCATTTAATTGAATTTCCCATGACAAAAACTACTCAAAATTCAATCTTGCCCATACATCAAGTCTAGAAATTTTCATATTACCTTCATTAGATCCTGCTCATCAATGGAGCATTTCTAAAAATACCAAGAGAGAACCCAAACTCCCCTATCAATTTTAGTTTTGGTTTAAATGATTTTTATTTAAATTTTGTTCAATATTCAATACCTTCTCCACCATATATTGAAACATTATGAAACTGACCCAGTGCACCCCTATTCATTGAGGGCTTTCCAATGAGACCAAAAGTGTGGCAAGAGGGGCCATGTTTGGAAGATTTTAATGTGACAAACAAATAAAACAAATAAACTGCCTTCCTTCATAGATAGATTTGAAGATTTGAAGCTAGTTCCCACCCTCCCCCCCCAATCAAGCCACAGGATGTCTTTAGGCACTCCAATGTCCTTTTGTTTCCTTAATCCCTAAACCTTCTACACAATATGGTTTCACACAAATTTTCCTTGGCTGGGGTTGATAGATTTTCTGTCATGTATTAGAAATTTACCAAACTTGGCATGCTGTTAAATGTAGACTTGCAAAGATTCAACCTTCCTTGCATGCATAAAAAAACAGAAATCGAAAGTGTACAAGTCTACTTGAATAGAGTACAAGTGTTTTCATGATATTCCCCACGAGTTATCCATAGTAAAGTTACATGATTAGGAGGCAAGAACGGCCAGTTTCAGCATGATAGGGCATCAAATGCGTAACTGGGAATGAAAATTTTACAAAGTGAAATGAGTGGGACCCAAACTAGTTTTTCCACCAATTTTGGTGATAAACTGAGTTTCATCCTGTCTTTCCTTTTTCCTGAGCTCATCAACTGCTCTTACATATATTTTGACTGCTCCTACCTGTATAACTACTATAATTACTCTTGAACCTTGTGCATTAGATGCTGAGTTTCAGCATTTCATACTGAGATTTAATAAATTTTCCTTACTTTGTAGATAAAACTGAAAGAGGGGATAGGGGGTGAAAGAGAGGGTGAAAGGGGGATGACTTTATGGATAACTCCAGTATCTAAATCCAAATTTCAGTTGATACGGTAACAAATACTCTCCAGACATGGATTAAAAAATTCCCAACATGGTTCTCATAGTTTTCCCAGATTGAGCGTTTGTTTTGGATTCCTCGTCATCATTTTATTCGTGTAACCAAACTATGAAGCAAAATGTCAAACAACAGATTGACAGCAGATTTATTGGCAAAGTACCGAAAACTGGGGATGAAATCAGAAGTCAGTTTGAAAACAGTAGACAGAGAGAAAGAACAGAGGACTACCTAGATTTGTCCTCAAAGGGGAGTTTCATCCACTGTTTTTCCTTATATGCATGCAGCTTGACTGCTGCTCATATTCTTCATTAAGAAAATCACTTTTGTGAGAAGTTTTTTCTGGTAATCTAGTTTAGAGGATCAAACTAGGGCCCAAAGACAGGGTGACTTTACAAATAACACTACTGTGTCTAACCTTTGTTGTTGTGGAAACTGAATGAAGGTCCTGGAGTTCTGGGGCCTGATTATCATGAGCTGATGAGATGCATGCCATTTGTTTTCCTGTTTGGTGACCAGATGATGATGCTTGAGGGACCAGTTGTGATTGTTCATTCTCATGGTCCATCCAGTGAGCTTTGAGTTATGAATAATTGCAAGCACTTGTTTGCTTTTGGTCAACCATTTCCAAAAAGTTGAACTTAATTTTGATTTTGCTTTCACTTTGGTTGTCACTCCTATTGAGTGTTGTGCAATAAACTATTCCTCTTTCTTTGTCCCCATACTTTTTTTTTCTCTTTTTTTTTGGGGAATATCAACATTATTTTCTTGTGCATCATTTGGCCAGTTCTTCAAGATCTTGACCAACTTGTCCAAATTACCAACTCTCACAACTTCTATTTTCACACTTGTTAACACTCCAACTATATGAAGATGTGCTTGGTTTCAATTGTAAACTAAAAATATCAAGGAATTGACATGTGCAACGAGACTAACATTTATAAAGCTTTTCCCATGGCTCTTCCATCAAGTAAGGGGTAACTTGCATTCATCAACCTTCACATGAAACTAGCAAAACAAAGACAATTCATTCTTTAATAAACCTTGCAAAAGATCTTTGCTTGAAGCCATTGCCCCAAAACAAAGTCATCTTAATCAAGGTTTACATATTCAAGAAGGTCAACAATATTACAATTGAGTTCAATCAAAAGGTGGCCAAAAGAATCAACATTAGCATATTGTTGTGATATTTTGTCACCATATCAATGATTTTCACCCTTCCAACCAAAGTTTTTAGCCCACCAAGGCTCTTAATTAAATGTGGATCTAACATCAACACAAACATTTTATGAACCCTTTTGAGCATATTGCAAAAAACATAAATGAAATCAAGATTGCCAACGCTCACCCATCATGTGTATGTGCAAATCTTGCACTTCATAATCAAATCCCATTTTATCAAGCTAATGGAATTGGCTACAAAATGGCAAACCTCACTATGTAGGCACACATTTATGGACAATGCAACCTAAAGGGTTTCAAAGAATAGCCAATGGCTTTGGGTTTAATCTAAGTGTACATTATTGCATAATAAGAAGCATAATTTCAAAAATTGTTTTGCAAATTGCCGATGACATTATGTATGTGCATAAGGTACACAAGCTTGCAATTGTTGGGTTTCCTATCTTCCACAATAGAAATTAATGGCATCTTTACATGTTACTTGGCTTCATGGAACACAATTATTTAACTAGCAAACTTAGTTTTTATTGGGTTTTTTAGTTTTTGATGACACAACCTTGCATCCAAACATGCCCTCTTCCACCTAATGCATCCCTTGGTTGATTTCTTAGCCATGTTATAATAATTTGGAAGGCTTCTTGCACCTAGCCTAAACAAATTGACTTTCAAAAGCCAAAAAAAACCTTTGTATCATTATAAACATATTGTCAAACCTTTTTAAATGCATGCCCAAAATAAGTAATTTGATAAGGAGTCTCAAGGGCCAAAGGTCCACATGTAACGACAAGAAAGAGATCTTGCAAAGATGGACAAATTCCCTCCTTCATCCTTCACATAATCAATAACCAAATGTTCGACAAGTTGTAAAAGGTTGTCAAAAGTCTTGCAAAGTTTATTGGTATATGTTGCCATTATGCCTTCTATAATATATGTAAATTCAATAAACCCCACCATCACATGACAAGGCACCCAAAATAGAGTTGATGAAATCAATTACTAGTGTGGATGTATCAAAGTCAAATCTAAACATCCATAAATCAAAAGATGTAATGTAATCATCCAAAGCAAAGGCAACATGATTTTCCATGGTTTTCACTACAATCAAAGGAATGGCCCCTATTTAAGGTCCAAACCTAAGCTGCATAGGGAGGTTTCAATTGGAGGTTTAAAAATGGTTTTAAACGATTTAAATTGAATTTTAAATTGTGAAAAAATCAAAGACAAAAAAATCAGCCCAAGTCAAAATTTGACTTGTTCATAATTTCTTAGTTAATGGACAATGTGAAAACAAGATTGTAGGTTTTACACATACTTGAACATGTCAACAATAGTGTGTTGTTTGTGACAAGGATTCTATATTCCCAAATTGGGGTCAAATTCGTCGAAGGGTATCTTAGGACTCTGATTCATTTTCTACAACCTGTCACCTCTCCACACCATCACCTTGTTGAATCTCTAACTCACTACCTTGTCAAGACTTTGACCCACTAGCTTGTCAAATCTTTAACCCACTATGCTCATCATCATTTATTGTAAAAAAATTTGAATATCTTGAATCCTCAGATAAACACTTTGGGGAAAAAAGGGAAGCCATCAAGGTGCAAATTCTTAAAGGTGTACCAAAATCTTGCCACAATGTCACCTTTTTCTATCTTTTTTACCTAGTATTTTTTACCATGTAAAGACACATTTATGGAGGATTATGATGGAATTTAGAATTGTAGTGGTTTAAAATATAGTCTTTTTATAATATTTGATAATTTTTAATTCATTATTTTTTATGGAGATCAAAATATAAGGTAAAAAAAGACTACAGCAAGGATTAGGCCCTTTTCATCTTGTGTGGTACACCTTAAAGGATTTTCACCCATCAAGTCTACCAAAGACATTGTCCTTTGAATTTGACATCTCAATGTACAATTTAATCTTTGTGCATTTTCCTCCTATTTAAGAAAAAATAATCGTCAATTTTTTCATCCCTTCTTGGCAAAGTGAGAACCTTGGTAATGGCAACAGTGTCAGGATTCAACTCTTTCAAAGATTTTCCTATTGGCATGCCTTTAACCATCCTAAGGTTGCCCTGCATAAACACCAATCTTTTCATTTGCAAAAAACCGAATCTATTGCAAAGATTTGTAAAAATTTTGACTATAAAAATTGGAAGTCATGATAAACATGTTCAACATAGGACTACATGATAAGGATTAGGTAAAAAAATTGACAAGTTCCATTTTTTTGTTTGGACAAGATTGAAGTAACTCCAATTGCACTCACACATTAAGGAAATACAATCTTGTGATAATGCCTTTAATGCCAAAACTTTAAATTTTGGAACATGTGTTCCAAATTTTTCCCACCAAGATATAGAGGCCAACACTTTTGGTTTCATAGTCATGAAGTTTACAATATGCTTAGTCTTAGTGATTACATCTTTGATCCAAGGCAACTTTGCAATGTCTACAATCAAAAGGTCTAAACAATGGGTAACACAAGGTGTCCAAACAATTGAAGGGTAATCCTTCATTACCAAATCACCCATGGCTTTACATTTAAAAGCATTGTTTGTGATCACTTGCACAACATTCTCAGGTCCCACTATTTCAATGGCATTTTTTATACACCCATAAATGTATTCTATAGTCATGGGTTGACCAACAAGCTCAAAAATGTCAATTACATCAAGAAACATAGTGCCCTTACAAGAAGACACTAGAATATTGATGATTGAACTCTTTTTCATGTCACTCCATCCATTTGAAAAAATGTTGCATCCATATTTTCTCCATGACTATTTAAGAGGTTCCAAATCAATGATAATGTTTTGTACCTCATCATGAAGAAGATTGGTTTGTAAATCCTTTTAACTTGGCCCATGAAAATCGTCAACCCCAATTTTTGCAACAAAGTTGATCATGGCCTTCCAAGCCATGATTGTGACATGGAAAGGGATATTGCATTTGTAAATGCATCTCGGTATGTCTCTTGCAACTTGCTACTTGAAAGTAACATTCCAAGTTATTCCTAGTTATGTTTGAGAAGGATGCGACGTTGATGATGGTTCAAAAGGCACATTATATGCTTTAAGTCTTGAATTTTGTGCAACATTTGTTAATGCAATAGACATCCTAGGATTTCCCATTGAAGCCACACGAGGAAGTCTAGGTGAGAAAAGTACACACATTACTTCAGGAACATTGGGACAAGACAAAATGTCATGGCCTCATAGACCCACCCAAATGTGCTTTAATCCTGGTGGCTACCCCTATGTGCTCCACTTCATAAAAATTGCATTTCCACCTCTTTGTGCCCAGTGCATTATGGTTGCCAATCACTGTCACATAATCCCATGCATTATCTCTATGGTAACCCATCCTTCCAACATGCACAAAATATAATTATTTTAATGAAACCCTAAACTTAACCCTAAAACACATTTATTAAAACCCTAAATTTCAACCTTATACATTAGCTTTAAAAAAACCCTAATTAAAATCCTAAACATCAACCCTGAAATCCCCTAATGAAAACCCTAAATTTCATCCCTAAACAAACCCTAAATAAAATCAAAACACCCACCAAACTTAAACAAGAATTTATTTCAATAAGTTTCAAATTTGCATAAAAGTTTTTATTTCAAAAATTTCTTACCTTGTTTTGTTTTTATCAAGAGTTTTTTTTGTTTTAATTTAGGTACATATGGGTTTTTGTTCACCTACATACTTAATTACAATTGAAAAAGATTGAACTCCAAAAATGCTACAATTAGAAAGAATTTTTTTAAAAAATTATGGGCAAAATTTAGAACTATAAACAATATTTTAGTAATGAGTCAAAAGGTACAAAGAACATTGCCAATTTGCCATGGCCCATAATACTACAACTACAACATGGAAACAATATTGTATATTGTACACATAGTCCAAAGATAAAAATTACTTACTATGTATAAGATAATTATGTAGCTCCGAGTAAATCTAGCAAGTGTCCAATGTGCAACAAAGTGCAATAGCTATGATTCATGAAATGAAATCTTCAACAATGAAGTCTAGCAATGTTGTTGTGTATGGTGGTGTGTGTGCAATGTTGGATCAAGGTGGCTGGTGGTGCATGCACAATGATGAAGCAGGGTGCATGGAGGTGTGAGCGCACTATGATAGTGGTGCGTGACAATGGTGCATGCACACTATAACAATGTTGTGTGACAATGCTACAAACTTGCTATGGCATTGGTGTAGTATTGTGTGACAATGTTGAGCGCATGTTATGGCAATGGTGCAATGTGTGCACACAATGTAGCACTAACGCGCTATGGTGTGTGTGACAATTTGTTGCAACAAAATCACAAAAATTTTCATCTATTCATTTATTAATTATGTGAATGCCAAAACTAAAAGAGAATATGCCTCAAGATTTAGGATTATCGAAGAGGAATAAACTATAAAATATGTGATTTGCAAGTCTAATGGCTGATAGGGAAATGCATCCAAAAATGAAATTTTCAACAAGAGATGGTGTGCAATGATCTAGTGTTTTGTGGTGGCCTGGTGGTACACAATGTGGGTGGGGTGGGATCTATTTCTATGGTTCTAAACCATAGTAGGAATCTTGGACCTCATCCGATTTTTTCCGTAAATAAAAATCAAGACCGTATGCTGATTTTAATATGAAAGAACCATAGTTTATTGCAACTCATTAAAAGGAATCACATGCACTAGAAAAAATCCCTGAAAATGCAACTAGTGCATTTGCAACTACATGCAATTAATTGTCATTTACAACTAGTTCGAATTGTCTTTGCAACTATTTTGTTCCTTTGACCATTATTAAAACTATGTTACAATTATATTTGTGATTAATGACTTTTTCATCCTACACTTTTTTTAAAAATTCATCCATGATTGTGTCCATATGTCCCATTAATTGCAAATGGAACCAAATTTAGTCACACAACTAGTCATGTGTCAACATGGCATACATAAGTGTATTAAAAAACTTTTGAAAGGTATGTGTATTTTTGCTAAGTTCTATTAAGGGTATAATGGGAACATGTTTCCATATGTGTATTTATAAAGTTGTATTTAATTTTCATTTAGGTAAATTAACTACCTACCTAGCATAAACTACCTACTTATTAATTAATTGATGATTAATTAGTTATACAAAATAATAATTAGTTAATAATTTCTTTAATTATTATTTGTAGTTAATAGTTAATAATTATTAACTATTCAATATACTATGTATTAATTTTTTTAATTGTAGCATAGTTTACAACTAAATTGCAACTTCAAATTTTATCCCATATGCTTTGTCCTTCACTTCCATCTTGAGAAATATGTAATGAGTAGGTTTTGACCTACATTTTCATACAGAAAAACACATGTTGATTGGGATGAGCCAATCAAAGGAACTTAACCTTAAAGATTAAACCAAATTTTTTTTAAAAATATTTACCTACCTCCCTAACCTACCTACCTACGTAGTCCAACCTACCTACCTAAATATTGATTATAATTTATTTTGGAAAAATTTCCAAAAAATACAATGTGACATATTTATATTATGCCATGTGTCATGATCTAAAACCATTTTAAATAGATGATATGAGGATCCACTATCTATTTTTATTTTTATTTTATTTTCAAACCTTTCTCATTTGCCATGTCATTATGTAAGTTGTTGATATTTATGGTAATATACATACGACAATAATAATAGACAGATGGTGAAATATTAGTTGATCATTGACTTTATCCACATTTGCAACTAATGTTTTATATAACTTGTCTAATGTAATTAAATAGTTTTTAGTAGCAAATGTTTTTTGCAACTAAAACATAGTTGTAAATTCTAGTTTTTTTTTTCCAATTTTGTTTTAGTCATAGGGTGTGGATAGTGTTTAAAATTGTACATGTGTACCTTTGACAAATACAAAGGGCTTGAACACAATAATTTGAACTATTAATTTTTTTATTAGATAGGCCTCATTGCTTGCAAAGTTTTATTGCTCAAAATTTGATGCAAATTGATGATGTTTCAAAAGTTCTTTTGCATGTTCAAAACAACTATGCACAATGTTTTAAAAAAAATTCAAACATTTTTTTTCTTTATCACATGTATACCATTCATTTTCAAAATTGGGGAAGGTTTTAATATTGATGAATAAAATAACAACATTAGTTGAATTTCATTTTTATGACACATTTGAACATCCTTGGTTCAAATGTGTTTTGAGTTTAAATTTGTTGAATGTTGAGGACATGTGTCTTTGACAAAAGTCATTCCTTTTTATGTGATAAAGAAAATGGATGCATATTTGTGTTACAAATGATATAGTTGAAAATTATTTATCTTTAGCACACAATTGTAAATTGAATATGAAACATGCAAAATTTGGGATAATAGACCAACACATGAATGCCACATGTTACATGCAATACCTTAGTACCTTGGCCAGCTCAATGTTAATTATATTATTTTCAAAAATGTTGAAATTTCAAATTTTATTTCTTCCAAATCAAAAAATATTGTGAAGGAAAATAATGAATATTTAAGAATATTCCTTTTTTGAAATGAATGTTTCAAAATTAATTAATTATTCGATGAACATGAGTTGAAATGGCCAATGTACTATAGAAGTTGGAAGGGACTTGGCCTTACCCATGGCCCCTTTTAAAGCATTTGGACCTTTCAACAAAGTGATTTTAGTTTTAAAACATTATAACAAGAATTCTAGCAGAATAATAAAATTGCAACTAATGATTTTCTATTAAATAAACTCAACATGCAACCTTTTGCAACATATAAGACCAAATCTTTTGTGAAAAGTTTCTACTTCACATCTTTCTTTAAAGAGCATTATTCTCAAAGTGATCAATTATGGTTCAATAACCAAAAGTTGGGTGAAAGCATAGTTATGTGAATTTTTTGGATTGCCACAATTATAATTTATTTTGATTGTAAATGAACTTAAGATGTAAAGTCATATTCAACATTAACATTGTCAATTTTTTAATTTATCCATGTTGCAATAGACTTTAATAGGAATTATACTGAAAAATATGGATGAGTTCTAAAAAAGGAAAGAACTCATAATGAGCTTTTGAATAATGACATACAAAATTTACACATGTGGATTCAAAAAAAATTAAATAAAAATTAAATAGTCCCACATCAAATGAGGTGTGTAAAAGTAAAATATATTGAAAATTTTCCAATACAAAAAAAATTAATTTATAAAAATAATTTACAATACATTATTTCACTTTAGTCTTTGAAAATCCATTTCACATTCATAACTCAAAACTTTCACATGGATTTTTTGAGCAATGACATGGCTAATGATATTTATAGGTTGGTTTGCCAATATTTTGACCAAAAGCATAGGGGAATGTACAATAATTTACATAATTTGTTAAATGTCACATTATGATAATTTTAACTAATGTAAAATACATGTGGATTCTTAGATGCTACTTTTGGACCACCTAACCATACTTTTACCCAATCACAATTCAACACTTGGACTTTTCCTAACTTGGATCCTTTTTAACAATTGTTATATTGGTTGGATTTTATTTTTAAAAACATATCAACAAACATTTCAACACCAAATCACATTTTAAATGATGAACATATTTAGCACAAACAATGGACATTTGGATGTTTGACCTTTAGGGTTCCAAAATCAAAATGAACAAGTTTACTTTGGGTTGCCTTGTTTAGTTTGGAACAAGTTGCAACCCAAGTAAATTAATGGACCATCAAGGTGCTGCATTTGGGCTTTCATCAACTCCTTGTTCCAATCAAATTAATAGCATCTCATTAATGTTAACGGCTTTACTTTGAACCTTAAGTTTAGGATAAACTACACCATTCTCATCCTACTAATTAAACCTACTAATATTTTAATACTTAAAGTCCTTTATACATATGTTATTTTTTTCTAATTTTTTTTCTAATGTCTATTATTAATGCATACCCTGTATATTAATTATATTTGGATTTTGAAAATAGACATAATCTTATAATCGAATTAATTGAATTATAATCCTCACCCAACAACCAATAAATATGGGACCCTATATTTTTATTCATATAGTTTTTAATTACAAAAAAATGTGTGCCAAACCCTACTTCCCCCCCCGAGCCTCATTAGCATTTGGTATTTAGCTAAAGCTTGTGGACTTTAGAATTATGATTTTGTTGGCATTTAATAGTTCTTGGAATTTGGACTATAGATGTGCATACTCTATGTGATGATCTATAACATGTTTATGTTGACATTTGTGATATGAAAATTATCAAACTCTTCACATGGTACAAATATGGTTCAAATTATATGAAATCACATGACCTCTTATAATACTACAATTTTCACAAATGTTGAAAATCAATTTATTTTTTAAATAGTTTTTTAGTATAATTTTATAAATATTAATTTTTCACAAATATATTTTAATAACACATAATATAATTTGATCAAAAAGTGTAGTTTCTTCAACAATTCACTTGTTTATGTTTTGAACTATCATAATAAGTAAAAACATTATGAAAGTTCCTCTTAATATTGACATGGTTGAAGTTTTTTAAAAATTCATCAAGAAAAACAATATTGTGATAACATAAATGGGTCCTCCATGGTGTGTTTTCACCTGACTAAAATCTACTTCTTTTGAATGGCCTAATTATGTGCTACAAATGAATACAAAATCTTTACCTATGGCACATGTAATTTGGGTGCAGTCACAATCAAATGAGCCAAAAACCATGTGAGATGACTGCAAAAATTCTTTGAAAACCATAATTTTGTTACATATGTTTTTGTGGTGCCCACTTTAATCCCATGTTAATCATGGGAAGTTGTGTTAAATGACTAATATGAGTGTTGAGGAAATCAAATAAAATTTGAAAAAAAGACATTTTGGGTTTTGGTTTTAATAAAAGACCTTGAACAATAGTTGCATCAAAAGCAATTAATTTTGTAAATTACTAAGCTAAAAACTCTCTTACTAATGGAATTTTGATAAGAAAAAAATTGAGATGATGTTAATTGATTACCCACATTCAAAAAGCATTCACAATTTGAAATTTGTGGAATTTTAAAATTTTAAAAATAAAAATTTTATTGAACAAATTTTTTAAGATTTCAAGCTTCTTTTACCACATGTCAATGGGGTGTAATGTACCTGACATCTAAAGAAATTTTTTATTTTATGATACAAGAAAAAAAATCATAAAATAATTAACATAATTTCATGCAATTTGAAATCAAGATAATTTTTCAAAACGAAAGACAAAATTTGGTAGAATCTATATAATTTTTTAAAACTCTTAATTATTCATCAAAATTTAATACAAAAAATGTGATGTATTGAAGAAATTATATGTATTAATTACATATTACAAAAGGTTTCATCCAAAAAATCCATTCTATGAGAAAGTGAAAATGACCAAAAACAAGATTATAGTCCTTTGTCATTATTGGTTCATTTGATTGTGATCGCGCCCATTTGTTCAAGCTAAATACCTAATGATATATTCTAAAATGTATAACAGAAAAATATATTGATTACATTTTTTTCCAGATTAAAGCTATGTTTTGCACCAATTGACTTTTTTTAATAGGAAAAATGGGCATGTAAATGTATTAACTATAGATAATTTGTATCCATAAAACTGAAATTTTCAACTAAAATTCCAAGTAGATAATTTCAACATTATTATTTCATATTTGGTTTGCACATCATCTCTTTGTAATTGTTGAATTCTTTTTCCAATATATATGTTTTAAATTTCATCTAAAAGGAAATTGGAAGTTACCAAATTCCCATCTACACCTTGTAATTATAATTGTAGAACTTGAAAAGCTTGGCAAGCTTTGATGAGAAAAGGTGCACCTACTTATTACAAATTATAATTGGGATTTAATGTTGACACAATATAATTTTGTTGTTACATAAGGGCAAGAAGCGGGATCAAATGGCATGTTACCATTTTGTTTGCTCAAGAAGGTGCTTCAATAATTGCTACTGATCAAAATTATCAAAACATTATAATTGATGGCAATCAAAATGTGGCTCTTGGAAATTAAAGTTTGTTGGAAAGTTGTTTCAAACGTTGAAACTTCATTGATGAATTCTATTTCTAATAACATAATTTCTTTTGCAAGTGACCTAAGGGATTCATAAAATTCAAAATTTGTTCCATATTACATGGCTCCTTGTTATCATGAAGACTAAACTCAAATCTGAAATTGTGCAAAACATATATGAACTTGTTTGTAATCTATTAAGTGCATTTTGACAGCAAAAGTATATAATTATTGTCATCCATTATAATTCAATCAAATCAAGTTCAAAAGTAAAACATGCTAAAGATGTAAGGTATGAAACCCCATACCTCTATCATGTTAAATAAATGTTTTACCATCTAAGTTGTAAATTCCCCATCAAGGGTAAATGATGAACACAATATAGAAGGTGGAGCCAACTTGAATGCAACTTTGCCATTTGAGCTATTCAATCCTTTGTGATGGGAATGCATGCTCGAAGGGTGAATGAACACAAACCTGGACCAAAAATGGCACATGTGGAGTACATAATTTTTAATTCAAATGTTTGGTGTTTTGGGAATGTAAAATTGTTGATTTGAAAGTATAAGGCAAGTGACATATCCAAATTGTGACAAATGTTTCGATTTAATCAACTAAGAAAAAAGTTAGAAGCAAAAACATGAGTTTTTTCAATTTTATAATTGGCAAATGTTATGTAAGGTAATAATCTTATTTTATACAAAAACAAATTCTCAATTTTTCCATTTTAATAAATCATGGACTTTATAGACTATTGGCAATCTTACAAAGACTTGATAAATTAAAATATCAAACTTGCTTGTGAGCCCTTATTTTAGCATTACAATAGCCTTACAATCATACTAGGGAAAAAAATTAACATTTCACACATGTTTATTATGTAATAAAATTTCATAAATGTTTTAATGGAATATGACAAAAGATGTTACATCATTTTCCAAATCCCCCTTGTAATGAAATGATGAAATTTTATTTTCAAAATTTTTGATTTAATTCTACAATTGTTATAGATTAGTTAGATGGGCCCCTTCTATAATTTTCAATCATATCCCAACATGTATTATACCAAACTTAAAGGTACCCCCCAAAAAACTACCCCCACAACACCAAAAAATGAACTATCTAGTGTGCAACTATCCCAAAACCATTAACTTTTTGTTTAACCTCAAAATGTATGCTAAAAAATCCTTTCATCTTTTAACAATGTACCTTACTACATACATGAACTTGTTTACAACATCATAAACTTAATATGCAAAATGTAATACAAACATTCATGTGAAAAATTGGTGGGAATTTGAAAGTTGTGCATGAGTGTATTGTAATTTTTTAAGGCTAAAACACTAAAAGAAAAATGTCAATTTGCAATTTCAATTTGTGACTATCAAACAGTTACAATCGACATTTATAACTAAAACTATTTTAATTGCATAAGTGAAGTTACACCCAACATCTAATCACAAATCATGACTCAGCATGACATCACCAAATGGACCATGGATGATGTATACAATCAACATATACATGTTCATCTTTGTTCATCTTTTGACCATCCATATAACATTTACAACTATGACTTGTTTTTGCAACTATTTTTACAACTATCAAATATTCACACATTATTTCTTTCATGTTTTAAAGTAACATAATTTTAAAGCAATAACTTTAAATATTGAAAAAATTCATGCCATCAAATTCCAATGACTTGTGATGGTGCCATTTGACAATACCAAAATCCACCATGTGGCACTATGAAATTTTTTGGGTGAAAATTCTTTTATTATTTAAACATTGATCTTGGCCATCCATTATGAACATACATTTTAAATGGTCATATATTGTGACACATGGCGTAATCAAAATCTGCCACATGGCATATATATATATAATATTTTGGAAAACAATCATATGAATATTTGAGTAAGTAGGTAGGTATATAGGTAAATAGGTAGGTAGGATGCTAGGTGGGTTAAAAAATAGGCATGTAAATATTATTATTTTGTTTTATGTTTTTCTTTTAAGGTTAAGCTTCTTTGAGTTCATCCCCAATGGCACATGTTTTTTTAGATGAAAACATAAGAGAAGGCACCTTTGTGATATAGTTTCCAAGATGAGATTGGAAGACAAACAATATTGGGTTAAATTTTCTAATTGCAAATTGAGTTGCAACTAGAAATATTCTTTTATATGTTTTGTGCTTCTTTTTATTTTGTAAACTATATACTTATATCATTAAATAGGTAAATAACAAACTAATTAACTAACTAGTTAACTAACTAACTAATTAAATAGTCACTAACTAATTACCTACCTACCTACCCACTTACAAACCTACTTATAATTACTTACCATTTTTTAATTATTGAATTTTACAAGTAACATTCACTTTTACTTCATACTTTCTACTGACTAATCAATCAATTCATAATCATAATTCATCAACAATATGTAATTATTTTATGAAATTAATTAATCGATTATTATTTTAATTCTAAATTTAATCAATTATTCATTATTAATAACTTAAATTTTAGATATCAACTTAATAAATAAATAAATAATTTAGTAATTGATTGACTATCTAATATAATTAATTACTAAATACTAATAAATACTGAATATTTGATATTAACTATTAAATTATGAACTTATTTACTTGATAAATATCATTTAAAAAATAGACAATTTTAATTAATCATCAATATTAAGTGCATAATTTAGCTCATGAATATTTTTTTTCATTAATATTTAATAGGTCACTAATTATTTAGTTAGTTTATTATTTCTTAACCATAACTCTTGATTAGTAAATAAAAAATCAGATAATTAATTGAATATTAATTAAATATTAATTAAATTCTTATTTAAGTAATCATTAACTTAATCATCAATAATAATTAGATAATTTAATTTTCCAAAATTCTAATTAATATTTCTATAAGCTACATTACTATGGAATAATTAATAATTAATTAACTTATTCACTAATTGTTTATAATTTGTAGCTTGATTAACAACTTGAAATGAAAATTTTATCAAATAAATCAATAAATATTGAATATTATTTTATAATTCTCATTTTATTAAATTTATTATTATTATTACTTGATTAATCAAGAATAAATTATAAATATAAATTATCAACTTGTCAAAAGAATAATAAATCAATTTTATTTAATTAATTAGTATTCCATAGTTTATATTATTTAATCAATTTTTTGTTAGTACTATTTTATGAATAATGAATATTAATTTGACATTAAGATTATGTTATCTTTATATGACTTCACCACTATAATGTAATTTTATATTTTAATTTGTTCAAAATATGAAGTAATATATGTTTAATATGTGTTGAATATAGGCTAAATACATTTAAATATGTTAAATAGGTTTTAATATATGTTTCATGTATTTTGACTACATGTTAAATATACTTTTAATGTAATCCAAAACACCTTGGTGTACATAATACTTATAAGCACACCACAAAAAATAACCAAGTTACAACTAAATTTTCAACTAAATGAACATGATGTCATATTCTTGTATGAAAAACCCAAGAAGTTAGTTAATATGGAAGGATGTATAATTTAATAGTCACACTATAGTCACAAAAATAGTAAGAATTTTTTTTTAATGGTTACTAATTGTAAAAATTAGAAAACATAGTTGCAAATGACAAATAGTTGCATATAGTCACAACTTTGGTGGTTACATAATACAAAATTTCTTGTAGTGAAAATTTGCATGTTTTCAATTTGTAATGACCTTGTTTTACTTCATTACTTAATTTAACTCATGGATTGGATTGCATTTGTCATAATCCAATATTTAATATGAGATAGGTTGGGCCACATGATTGATCTACTACTAGGGGAGGTAGTTGTACAAATCAACACATTTGATGACCATTGGATGCTTACTTTTGAGGGGTGAATGTCATGGGTTGCATCAATTCACTACACTTATAATTCCATGTGCATGCTTGTTATGCACCATCATTCTTTTTCTATTGCCACTTAAGCTTTCATTGATCTTTATTAATATATAACCACCAATGGCCATTCTTTGAAGTTCACACTATACTTGAGTTCAATAAACATTTTCCTTCATTTGTAGTTTTGACATGTTATATCATGATTAGTTCTTCATATCCACATGCACTTGATTTCCTACCAAGTCCTTGGGATTTCTATTTTATACATTAATCATTAGGTGGATGCAAAACAAGGTTCAAAGGGAAACAAAGCAATAATAGACACATGAACATTAAACTAAAACAACAAAAAAAATAACTTAGTGATTTATAACAAAACCCCATTTTCAACCTCTTTATCCATTGTCATTTTTGTAATCATGTTGTTTTGAACTTGAACGTGAATAACATCCAGTATATTTATGAGAATCTATTAATTTTATCATGTTACAATTTGCAATGAGATCATGTGACCTTTGTAAAATAAACTTGTTCATTGGCATAAAATTTGTGTTGCATTATAAGCAATGTCATTATGCTTTATTACTAATTTTTGCCCTAGTAGGCACATCTCTTGTTGTAATGGATAGGGTTCATTTAGACTAGTGTTCAATTCCCCAAGAGATTCTACTTGTATCCATTTTATTTTTTATTTTGTTTATGAGTTTTTCATTTCTACTTGGTTTATCATCATATTGCCATTTCTAGTATTTGAATGTGATTACACATGAAATTGAAAATGGTAAAAAATTCGTAGCTAAAAAATATTTACCACAAAATTGACATAGAAGCCATTGTTTTACCAAAAAATTATGAAATAATTTGTATAATAAACCTATGAATTCAAGTGGTTGCTACCTATCAAGCAAGGCCTAACAAACCTAGCCACCTGAACAACTTGTATAAAATCATTATAAAAATGTTGCATTAATGTGGGTTAGTAGAAAAAATGGGAGGACCATGAATACTTGATAAGATCAACAAGCTATAGGTATTTTTCTTGATTACATAGTGGGTGGAAGCATGGTAAAATAGATCAAAAAAAAAGGATGTATTCAATTTATCCTATATCATGCATATGAAAACTATAAAATAACGTCAAAATGGATGGAGGTACAATATAAAACCCTACATGCCTTTTGCTACACAAGTATAAAAATCTTTTTCCCCAAAAAAAAAAGTTCTAAAATTAAACATAATTATCCCCCAAAATGCATGGTAAGTTCATGTTCAAAAAGCCTTTAGCAAAAAATACTCAATGAAATATATTTATAATAGGTATAAAAAAATTTATATTAATAACACATACTTTACAAAAGTTCACATTACAAATAATATACTTATACATTTACTTGGGTTTTAAACAACTAGTTTAAAAACTTATTGAAATAAATTGGAATATGAAAATAAATGCACAATAGTGAAGAATTATTTTGCTTTTGATCATTGAAGTAGAAACATGCAATAAAGATATCAACAAAGTTAACCAAACATTAGGCCAAAACCATCAATTTGGTTGAAACAAAGAAAGAAATGTCAAAAGCTTTTTTGAAAAATACATTTTTGTAAAATGAGAGGTGGGACTATTTTTTCCATTTTATTAATGAATAAAAGCATGGTAAAGTGAACAATTGAATTATCTTGGCAATATCAATATAAAGTAACCATCAAATAAGTTTTGATACATTGAACTTCAAAATATTATCAAGTACAATTATCAATATTAGTATTTTATTTTTTTTACTTTGTCACAACTATATTTAAATAGCACATATTTAAAATAAGCTTAAGTAAATTCATTGAAATTCAAAAAATGCCACACAACTTACAAAATAAGTTGCAAGTAAATGAAAGTAAATGAAATGTTGGATTTTTGAAATTTTCAAATTACTAACGTACTAAAATGTATTTATGAACATTCATTTTTTACATATTATAATAAAAATATACTAACTTCTAATATAAAAATATGTTTGAACATCACAAATTGACCATCAGTTTTAAACACAGTTTTTATTATTTTAAAGTTTTTGAAATTTTGTATTCAACTTACACCAACTAAACGGAGGATTTGATGTTTTGATATTGAGGCTTAAAGAAAATTTGAATCTTTTTATGTTTAAAAAATACCATAATTGAAACTATAATTGAATGGACTATTTTTTAAAAAACTTTACCATGCTTTCATCCTAATGGTAAAAGTAGTTTCATCTTGGATCTCAATTTTCCCACATGTGGCAATTGCTTTTACAATGAGTATTCAACAAAATATTGTGTATGTAATGTTATTCCATGTTCAATATGGGAATTTGGTCTTCTATCAAGGTGGCATGAGAGAACAAATGGAAGCCCAAATTTATAGTGAAACAAGCCTTTACAATTGATTTTGCAAATTTCTTTAATGTACAATAATTTTATGACAGGTTTTGTTGCTACTTTACATCCAACCTTGACAAGGTCTTTTTTAAATCTATTTTATAATGCTTGCACCCTAAAATGATATCAATTTTTTTCCATGGTTTCAATTGCTTAGACATAGAAGTGAACATATAAAAATAATAATTATGTTATGATGATAAATTGAATATTTGAAAATGTTCAAAATATTTGTGTATTTAATACTAAAGTATGAGGAAGCAATGGCTTGATGGGACTCCTCATGTACAATTTGATAAGTTTTCACTTCCAACAATGCAAAATTTTATATAGAACATGTTTTTTTTTCTTTGATACAATTAACAATTTTATCCACGATTGAAGGCCAATGCATTCTCCACAATTCAATTGTGTTTCACCTAACCTTTTTATAGTCCATGGCCATTATTGGGGAAAAAAAGACACAAGTACATGTTTCAAATCTTGAACGAAGGTTCATCTTTATTAGGATGAGGAACTAACATCTTGTTATTATATTAAGATGAACCCAAAGAGCATTAAATTTTTGCTTATGTAAGCCTCCAACTTGTGGTAATTTCTCAACTTTGCATGAAAATATCCATGGCAAACCCAAAAAAATAATGAATTTAAGCCACTATAAGTGATCACTTGGAACATTTACATATCATATGTTGGTTGGCCACCCACCTTCAATGTAATGGACAAATATTAAATAATCCTTGCACTCATTTTATGTGTGGAAAATGGATATTTTTGACAAAATTCTTATACCATCCAATGAAATTTTTTCCAAAGTCATTTTAAAATGATTAACAATCTCATATGTGTTTAGTGGGAGATTGAAAATTGGAGGATTAATTGAAATTATTCCTAGAAGAAGGGAATCTGATTATCAAAGTTAAAGGGTTCATCAATAGACTCTTATGTGATGTTGAACATTGGCTTGACACCAAATGTACCATGACAACTTTCATGGGAGTTGGAATCCTTTGGAAAATCACCCAATTTCTTAGGACTCGTTAGAAACTACACTTTCCCTACTAATATTTGTGGCTAGGAAGACATGATATGTGTTAAGGCAAACCCATCTTTGGGTGGTACCACTAGGAATGTCCACCCTAAAGTTTTTTAACTCATTCAAGACAACATAGGACTCACTTTTTAAAAAGCTTTTCATTTCAAATTTTATATCAAAAGATTGCCCATTTCATATATAATTTGAAACTTTAATTGTATTTACAAAATAAATTTTAATATTCCAAATAAGTTGTCAAGGAATTTTTTTTAAAAAGTAACATTTGGGCTTCATTTTTTATGAACACAAAAGGAACATGTTTCTTCACTTTTGATTTTTTTTAAATTTCTAGGAGGGTTTCAATTAGTCCTATTTTTTATTTGTTTAATAGATAGTGGATTGAAGCAACCACAACATTTTGAGCAATTTTTGAAGGTTAGGACTAGGAGGTCTTGAAAAGCCATTGCATCCATGTTTATAAATTTGTAGTAATTTTCGTTTGTTTGTTAAATCATTAATTTAGGTCATGCCATAATGCTTACAATTGATAAACCCAAAAAAATGTTTTTACAGTGATGTATTTTAATGGCATTTAATGATATGGGCTTAGGAATCTTAATAACACAAATCTCTTACTTGTGTAGCCTATGTAAGTGTCTATAATTCTTTCATAATTTACACATAGGTGAAGAACACAAAGCCCATGTGATGCAAGCCAATAATTAAAATCACAATTTAAAAAGATTATTTTTTAAAAATTAAATTAAACTAAGTCCATCTTTCTTTGAATTTTGGTGAGGTGCTTCCAAATGGTACCACCCAAGGATGAATTTTCCTGCTGCCATATTATATTTATATGGTGTAACTATGCACACATCGATGATCATTGGGCACATTTTTGAAAAATAAAATTTTGTAGAAATACATAGACCTTGGCGAGCAAATGGAAAATTAAATGATTCATTTTGGTGTCACAATGTCAATTTTTGTAGGGTAACCTTTCCATGGACACCTATAACAAATAAAATTTTCAATTTATTAATTTCTCTAAATCAAAAACTTGATTGTAAAAACACCCAGGGAAATTATCACTTCCATTTTTAAAAACAACATGCAAAAAATATTACTCGTGCAACTCATTCATTACAAAATAAAATTTATAATTTTCTTTAATGTAAATGAGGTGCCTAAATTCTGATATGAAAATATACCTAAGATATATCTAAAATATTTTCATTTTTATTTTTATTTTTTTAGTATTCCATTCTTTCATAACATAGCAAAAAATACTCTTTATTTCAAGTGTTTTAGAAAATATAGAAAAAGTGACCTCCCCAATTGAAAACACCTATCTAATTGAATTTTGATAAAAATATATCCGTTTTTAATAGTGAATTTTTACGTTAAAAAATATGGATTGATTATTTGACTAGAATGGTAGAATGTTGAGAGGTCCATATTTAATTTCATTCCACATTATCTATAGTGACTCAATACATGGTGTAGCATGAAATAACAAAATTTTATGTGAAATCTTTCCTTCAAAAATTGTGGCCAAATTATATTTTAAAAATTTTGAATGGTTAAAATTGAGAAATATTTTCATTAGTGTAGGGGAAATCACTTTCATTTTTTTCCAACTAACATGCAAAAAATGTAGGGTGCAACTTATGGGAATAAAATAAATTTTATAATTTATTTAAATGTAGATAAGGTTTTTAGAATTGATTATCAATTTATTTATTTAGTTGAAATATTTTTTTGATTTCATAGCATACCAAAATTATCCCTTTATTTCATGTGTGTCATAAAATATACAAAAAGTGACTTCCCCAAATCATGTCTTTGAATTGTTGTTTCAAAAAAAATCACAAGTGATTATATTTAGAATCTATATTTGGGCAATTAATGATATAGGTTTTCTTGCCATTGAACCTATCATACCACATTAAATTATCAAGTTAACATTATAAAATGAACTTGTGTCATTTTTTCAAAAAGTGAACCATCATATCTTGCATTTACTTTGGTATTGAGACCTTTGTGTAGGAACTAACTCATTCAAAATTGTGTGATATCCAAACTAAAACATATTTTTAAATATTCAAAATTCATTCTTCCACCTCTCATACAAGACCCAAAACTTATTGTGTTCTTCTTAAAGACAATTTCCCTCTTAATATGGGCAAATTCATTAATGTGATTACAAAGGGAACTTTTGAAAAACATTTTGAAAGTAACTATTGTGTCAATTCTAACCTAACAAAAACAAATGTGACAATAGCCAACGCAATCATATTTTTGTAAGTGTCAATCACAAACTATGAAACCATCACCATCATCACGAATTGTAATGATAAATTGTCATTAATTCATATTCACTTCATCAAATCCCAATAATGTATGTAATTAAATATTTGTCAAAAGTTAAATGCCAACAATTACATAAGAATTTGTGTTCTCACAATCTTCAAGACCAATGGGAAAGGCCAAACATGATGTCAACTAGCAATCAACATGAAGTGACATCCACATTGTGCATACAGTTGATCACAACATACAATTCAACAATTCCAAGTGTTACCTTCTACCATAGTTTGAGTAAAATTTTGATGTGTAATGAAATGCAAGTCACAAACCACCAATGACAATGAGGCTAAATTAGTCTTGTCATTCCTTGCTAATTTGATCATCTATTCTTTTTTGTTACTTGTATCATTTATGCTTCTTTTCACAACACGCAATAACACATTTAGGTTCCTTTCTTTTGCAATTGATATGTTTGGTTACAATTATCTCATTACATATTAAACAAATGATCAAATGCCATATACTTCAATGAATTTCACTTGCTCTACAATTTGATACTTCATTTTCCCCTAGCAAATATTAGAAAGCAAAGGATTTTTCATCTTTTGCCCATAGGTTTATGTCTAGCCAACACCTTATTGTATCATAGAGGTTTTGGTGCATGTCAACATTATAGGTCCTCATTTTCAACAATATTTGAAAGCAACCACCACCCACAACTCAAAGATGTTTATGCTAATATGGACAACTCATGACTTGGGTTGTCTTCAAGACTACACATTTCACAAGAGCATTTGCACTATCACACCTTTTCTAACATATATTCTAATAATATGTCCAATGTTTAATGAACTTGTGTCATGTCCTCGTTGGGCCCAAGAACAACTTGATATGTGTACCCCATATTTTGTTTGTCTATAGTGAAGTTTTTCAATACGTTTCAAACCAAGTTCAAGCTCCCCTATTCAATACATTTGATCCAATGTTATATCCACTTTTTGAGATGTGCCCATTGCAATCAAGATGTGACGATGCATGCTTTGCATCAATCGTTCAAAAACTCATCTTCATATAAATAGTTACATGCCCTTCTTTCATCTTTAGTTCAATCCCTTTCAACATTGTCTTCTATGCAGATAAATTTTGCATTGTTGTGGACTTTATTCATGTTGATGGTATGTGAGTAACTCATGGCCAAGGATCATAAGATTAAGAGTATTAGACACTAAGGATCATGAACTTGTGATCTTAAGGCTTGCATTACAAGGGCCGGCACATTGCCCCCACTACCCATTTAATATGTTGTTCTTTGATGGCTAATAAAACTTGGCAATATGAATAGACCTCAGTACATTTGGTGTACACTGTACACCTCATCTCTTCAAATAGCTTTGCAGCTCAAGATGTGTGGAAAAGTGGCCTCCTTGTGAACAATGGCTGTCTTTAATTATCTTTTTTTCTTTTTATTCTGAGACCAGAAACACCAAAAAAATCATGAATTCCTAACCTTCATACAATGTTGCACTACATAATCCACATTCATCAACACTTAAGCGGTAGGATAAGATGTAATGTTCCAGCTCATCATTTTGGGTACAGTGGGTCATCTTGGTTGGAAAGCAGAGTGAACTAGAACTCGTAAAATAAACTTTGTCAAATGGTGTGTGTTGCAATGAATCTTGCACATCTGAAGAAAACACACTTGCCAACAATCATGTGAATCAAGTAGATACAAATGCTTCTTGCACCAAGAATTACACAACTCATGGCTAGTCTCTAACAGTATACAAGAACTCTCCTTGTACAAAACACCATTAACAGTTCCAGTAAAATTGCCAGGAGTCTAACGGACTTTCTCATTTGTATCCATCTCTTTTGCACATCACACCCCAAAACAATGAATAACATCCACAAAGAAGCCTCCAATCAAATGGGCCACCTCTACTTGATGTCAGGAAGCCCCCAAATTCCCAGTACAGCCCACACATGAGAATTATGCAAGCTCAGTCCAGTACTGCACCAGCCAAGGTTGTATTGGCAAAAAAAACTGTTAACTGTCAAATTTTGGAAAGTTTTTATCAGAGCAAAACACAATTCCCTTCAATCACATCACTCGCACTTAAAACATGCATACATCAGATTCACATGATCCCAGTATGTACAAAAGCAATAAGAGACACATATGCATCGGATATGCTGAAGCACAATCTAAAAACACTCACTCTCTTGTACATTCATTGCCGTTTTCTCCTCTTCTTGTTTTCCGAGTTAGTCTTTGATACAGACTGGTCTTGGTATATCTGGTCCTCACTTATGTACCTCTCACCCTAGATGTTGGCACTCCATTTTATGCCCTAGAGAAAATTTCAATGCAGTTAGCTGTAAAACTACTACAGGACTTAGACTGGCAATTCTCATCTCAGTGCAGAATTTGTGCATAAAAGCTTCAGACATGTACCAAGCTGGGGGATTCATAAAAGGAGTGGCAGAAGCCTGTGATGATGTGGTGGTGGAGGTGCAACTGCTGGGAAACCTGCTGGTGGAGGTGGTGGTTCTTTTTCCAGCTGCTCAAGAGCCCATGGGGTGCCACGAGTTTGTGAAGGAACCACCTGGCTGCTGTGACTTGTAACTGACCCCTCTGAGATTACTGATTCGCAGGAGGGGCTTGAGACTTGCAAGCCTGCAGCTGGTGAGCCCATTTTTGTATCATGGACCTTGAGCGTCAGATCAAGCTCAAGCTCCGGTTGATGTTCACTCCTGTTGGATCCCAACCCAGCAGCAAGTATCTCTTTTGAATCTGACTTGGATGATGGGTTTGCTATAGCAGAGTCTGCTGCACACAGACGTGGCTTCACCCTGCGTGCAACAGGAGCAAGAATCTGTGTTCTGCACAAACCCAAAGATTCATGGCGCTCAATTCCCACTCCCTTTACATCAATCTGCCTGTATGACATTCCCAAGGCTTGCTCATCCTTCACATCCAAAGATGTTTGATGTTTGCCCGGATAGAAACTAACACTGACAGCTCCTGGCCAGGTACTGAGATGCAGGGCACTTCCTTGCATCATCCTGTGCTGCTGTAATTCTTGTGCACTATGTGTGCTTCCATTCAAACCCCCTCGCATCCCGCTATGCACATTCTTTGGCTCCTCCTCATGACCCCATGCTTGCTGCAAGTTTTTGTCCAAGAAGCCCATCCCCAAGCTCCTTGGCTTGTACAGCTCACTGCTAAATAGCTCTGGAGATGGATGTGATGGAACTACCTGTTGAATCCTGGAGTTCAACACTTCGTTTGCAGCAACTGGTTTGTCCAGCCTGGTAATCAGTGTCCGTGGTGGCATAAAAGAGGATGAAAATTTTGAAGGGGATGGTGGCCTTAGTGAACCCCCTTTGAGGACAGTTTCCACTGCCACTTGGCATAGTTGCCAATTCCCAGAAGCTAGCAGCCCCACTGCTCCAAACACTGGGTTCACAGTCCTTCCACAGGCTTCATAGAGAAGTGATTGAAAAAGGGCTGCAAGATGCAAAGAATAGAGACTTAAATCAGTTTCAAGCCCAGAGTAGTAACCTGAAAGAAGAATGTGAATTACAACATGTGGAAAAATCATTATCTATCAATATGCAGGGATGGATGGGTGATAAAGCGATGCAGCAGGACAAACAAAAAAATTCATGTCACAGAACAATCTCGAGAACCAGCTGACAAAAACAAACGAGGAAGGACTATTGATCAAACTATTCAGGATCATAATAGGTCACAAAAGGTTGCAAGCCCCAGCAAAGTCCCACCCCACTGGGATGACCAGGTTGCAAAAAAAGGATGATTGGATTCAGAAAGGACTGCACAGAAAAGCTGCAAGATATTTGGAAAGAGCTGCAAGCTCTTCTTCCTCTCCAGAGAGAGAGAACATGCACCTCACCATTGGTTCAGTCCTGTATGTGGGGTTCTCAGAAAGGAAAAGATATTGAGTTTTTTCTCTCTTCGACTCATCTGCACTCCTGTTGCCTACAGATTCGAGATCACAACCAGATGTCACAGATTCTTGCTGCTTACGGAGAGAGAGCATCATCAGAAGTAGCCAAGCGGTTGAGAGCATGAACTGTTCCACCCGGCTATGACTAAGAAGATTGATGTTCTCGGCAGTGATGTTCACAAAATTCTTCGAAGACATTCCTTCCCATGTAACAACCGACCGTGGCCAAATCAGACCTAGAATATTAACCTGTCGTGCCATGGAAAGCTGCAAACAGTTGGGCGAGGACCCAAGCTCAGAAGAACCTGGAGCGATGGCGATCTTTTGGGAGGATGAGTGTCAGAGCTCCTCTTTCTTACCGGGTCGTTGGCCATCAGGCACGGCGTTGATGAACCCCATGAGACCCGCGCGACCGAAGAACTTGGCCAAGAACACAGTGGCATGCCCTTGAGCGTCGGAGTCCTCAATCCATTGCAAACATGGCCGAAGGATGCACGACTCGCTGCAGCCCTTGCGCAGCACGCGACATCCGTTGCAGCTCATGATCTGAATCGCACACCCCCTCAAAACACACAAAACAGTAATACTCCCCTTTGAAATTCGCTACTTCTTCTTGTTCTTCTTGTTCTTCTGCTTCGCTACGTCAGATCAAGTTTTTTCCTTGCACTCCAAACTCGAAAATGTCCACGACAAACAAAAAACCCTCTTCTCGTTCTCTACAGAAACCTAAGAAAATAGCCTAACAAGTCCATTCCCATCCATGGCTCCCGGAACAATATGTGTTTTGTTCTTCACCCTTCTTGCAAGATTCTCAACCGTTACGCAACAGAAAAGCAAGAGAAAATTTTTTTTTTAAAAAAATGACGAAGACAAGGCCGCCGAGATTACAACAGAAGACGAATCGGAAGAGGCAACGGAGCAGCCAAAGAAAATCGGAAGAGAAACGCAACAATGAGAGAGAGAGAGAGAGAGAGAGAGAGAGATGGCGGAAGAAGAAGAAGGCGCCCGAGAGAGAAATCTTCGCTGCAAAGAAAAACAAAAATGCAGCCTTCCCAACAGGGCATGCAGAATTTCTTTATACATACCTCCCCGTGACCGTCTGCCCGGTGGACGGAGTCGGAAAGACGGCTGCCCGAAGACCAATATCTTTCCTAGGAAATTACCTAAATAAAGGTAGGTATCTAGTAGATATATACTTACCCACCTACCTATCTCTCTGTCTTTTTACCAAATCGTTTTTACATTTTATTACCACAGCAGCAAGAGGCTCCCCCTTGAGGCTTGAACTCCGCTTGCCCTGATAAAGCCTAATAAGAGAGTTTACTACCTACCGTTTTGGGGTTTTGGGGGCTTCTCACTTTTAGCGGTTCAAGGTCTTAAAATTTAAGGATAAGGAGTCAAGATTTTGGTGTGTGGTTCTCACAATGGCCTTTACGAGTGATTTAACCCCAGTTAAAAACAGAATCTTGTCTTAAACCTTGGTTTTAATAAAACCTAAGACACGACAATTCTTAGAGTGATTCGTTCACCCTCGAAATTATTGTTAACTTGAGATTCAAGAGTCATTACATAGGCTATCAACCCAAGAAGACTAATTTTTTGCAGATCTTAAGTCATAAATTACCTACATCTTTATCCCTTTATTTCTCTTCATGCTTTTTTCCTCTTGTGCCCCTTTTTTTCTCTCTCTAAAAGTGTTGATGATTTTAGGGCTCTTGCAAGTTCCATTAACCCTGCTAGTTTTGGAAGATAGATTAACATCATAGTGGCCTTTCAAGCTTTGCAAAGGGCAAATCACCCCCAACAAAAATTTATTGTTTTTTCTCTACCATCCTCCTGTGTTGTTGATGAAGCCACCATGGTTTTTGTGGGAAGTACCTAAGTTGATGGGTTTTTGTGGAAAGTAAAGTTGATGGCTTCTCCCTCCTAATTTAATGGGCCAAGAATCCTACACGCACCATGCTTGGTGGCTCTTGGACTTCTAATAATAATACTCTACAAACTAGAAGGTGTTACAAGTTACAACTAACACATGGCTCTTCAAAGTGGTGCCCCCTTGAAGTGAATAGTCGGATACCTCTTTTTTCTTTTTCTTTTTGGCCACCCTCTCCCTTTTTGACCTCTATCTAAATGTATTCATATTTTAAAACCCTACTTCTCACCTGACTCATTGAAGATGGTTTTTGGAGGGAGGAATGGATGGTGGTAGCACAATGTTGACTTCAAATGAAGTTTTGTTAGAAATCAACCACCCAAAATAGGAGAGACTAACAAGATATAAGCATTGGAAAGCCTCAAACCCCCCAAATGTGATTACTAGTATTGTTGTGAACAACATTTAGGTAGACTTTCTTTGCTCGGTAGTATCTTTCTTTTTTGTACATGGCTTGCTTGCTTGCACATGGGTTTGATGTACCAACTACACTTTGGAATTGGTTGTGTGGCCTGTTTATGAATTCAGTGCCTTTGTTGCTTTCAACTACTTTTTTTCTTGCCTTATTTCTTGAGAGAGAGAGAGAGAGAGTTGCTGGCTGGCTCTTTTCATCCTTTGACATCTTCCCCTAAAGAGCATACATGCTTTGAAATGCTTAAACAGTATCTTATTTTTTGGGACACAAATGGACAAGTCCATTGCAAAGAAAATCAAAAGCATTGTGATCCCAGGGTGAACCCCTCACCCACCCGCCACCGCCCCGTGCAAGAAAACAAATCGTCATGGACTAACTACTAAACTTAATCATCTTGAGTGTTTGATAACTCCATCAAGTCTTTCTAATTTTCCTTCATTTTTATTAGCCCACCAACATCATCAACCAACCTTGGTCCCACTAGCTAACAGAGGAGAGCACATTTTTCCCCTTTGGCATCTTTGTTTATAATTTATAACTTATGTGAACCCATTGAAAGATAATCCACTACAAGCCCCTTAAAATGCAGAAATAACATCTCACTCTCACCTTCGCCGCTCTGAACTTGGTACCAATTCATGACAATGATCCTCCACTTAAAAACTACCTTCCCCTAAAGACCAAATTTCAAACCTTTTCCCTTTTTATTTTTGGGTACATTGCTCAATGTAAAAGTTGTGGTTTTGAGATGGGTGCACCAGGGGAGCTTCAACACATGTCTTTTGATTAATTAATTAATTAATTTTGGCTGAAAATAAAACATTCTAAAACATTCTTCAATTTCTGTCACAAAATTTTAGGTTTCTCAACATTATTTTTTTCACAATTTCAACATTTCTGAAAATAATACAATTAGTGTCAAAGCTGCCTAACTACTACACTAATTATGATTATAATCTTCCAGACTCCCAGCACCGACCAGCATTGAAAACATGATTAGTTTTAGGGTTTCATAGAGCAACCATGTTAACTTTTTCTTTCTTCCAATCTTTTCTTCTCTTTTTGTGCAAAATCTTCAAGCGTTTTAAAAGTCGTGCAACTTTCCTGGGAACCGTAGCTACTCAGTGCCACAAAATTCCCGGAAAAGTACTTTTGTGCTTATGTTGAATTTTCATTTTCATATACCAAATGGCCTGACTAGGCAGCACTTTCTTTTTTCCCCTCAAAAGTGGTCCAAAGGAACTAATTAATTTTTTCACAATTTTTAAGGCCTAGATAAAATGTAAATTTTAAAATACTTCCCACTCTTAAGGAGTACACATGATGCTCCTCCTCTTTTCTAGGAGGTATATTGATAGATATATTACGGTGCTATCCAAAGACATTAGGAAATTTCTCCAAGTGCTTTATGGTTTCTTAACACATTGAGCAATCGACAAAAGGAAATCACACCCAAGATAAGGGGAATAGACATGCTCCCTCACGAGTCACTTTATTCCCTTTGTGGACAAAATCATGTTTTATTCCAAGATTTTTGATCTTTTTTTTATTACCTTCCAAGGTAATAAATTAAAAAAAGGGCTCTTCTAAGACCTTGACTCCTATTGTGTAGAAAGCAAATACACAAAAAGTATAAAGTACGGGTCACAAAGCAGAGTTCCAAACATCTAAACTATAGAGAAGATACCTTACTTGTATTCATAAGTAACATAGTTGTAGTCAAAAAGTAGGTACACTAATGTTGAAAAATCCTCACATGTTTCGTTTCACTTCATTTCATGTCATGCCCAACATTTGCTTTCATGCATCATCAAATTCATGGTATATGAATGCTGAAGGGCAATTGAAGAAAAAACATGATTCATGACCAAAAAAAAAAGGCTGAAACTAAATCACGTGTCTATAAAAGAGTATGAAAAAAATTGAATTGAATTACTTTTCAACATGATGTCCTTTAGGTTTAAAGATTTCCATGAAAGATGTTCGATTTTTCGGTTTAAAAGATTAGTCAGAAGTGTTGTGCACAACCTTTTCTTTTCCGTGAAATTTCATACCATTCCAAAAAACTTGCATTTTTCTGTCACAAATTTAATGATTTTCTAAAATTGAAATAATATTCCAACATATCTTTGGAAATTTCCACAAAAAAATTCCAAGGTTCAAGTAGGTAGCCAAAAATATGCCAGGTTATTTTTTGCTTTCATATTTTAATAACCAAATTTGGCTAAACCAGCTTATGGGTGATCCTCACCTTGACTACATCACAAAATATGTGAAAAGAAAAAAGATTGAAGGCTATAGAGTTTCCATGGCCTCCCCTTACTTTACTTTCGATACATACTTTATCCTAGTGTCAGTTTCATCATTAAATAATCCTTTAAATTGTGAAACGAATTTTCATGAAAACATAACAACATAATATTAAATTGTGAATATATATATATATATATATATATTCAATTTTAAAAAAACAATTACCAAAAAAATATTTGTCTTGTCAATGTGAAGCTAACCCTAGGCTATGGTATATATGTACGCCATACATGATGCAGCAAAAACAAAAACACTTTTTAACACGTCATATTATTATGATTTGTGGTAGGTATGATAATTGTCAAAATCTTTGCACCGTCAACTCGATGTAGGTTACTATGCATAGTATGCCAAGGCCAAAACTTCAAGGTATATATATATATATATATAATTAATATAACAAAGCAAAAGCCAAGTCAAGCAAAGCATTATTAAAGGTATAAAGTATAAAAATGATCCATAACTTACGTCCCATAAGGCATGCTCAAGAAGTGGGGGTACAATAATTTTGGAACTTCCCCCTTCTCATATTTTAGTTCATTGCAACTTTTGGGGGAAAAAAAAAGGATAGAATTCATTTGGAGTGGGTAGAGATGCTAGGTACCTACTACTATCTACTTTGTAAATTTGAACGAAAAAGCACCATATTTTGTTACCTGGTAAGAGTTTTAAAAATTATTGACAAATTGAGGTAACTTACAGACCCGGAAAACAGTAGGTACCTATTTGCATTTCGAGGTGTACCTTTTTCGGCCGCCCATTTGGAGCCGTACCTGCCGTACATCCGTAAGCGCATCCCCATCAATGTTCAGTATGTGACCTTGCCAAATTATTATTTCTCACATCCAAGTTTCGATTAGTTAGCGTAGTTACTCTAACTTTTTTTTGCAACCCCCCCCCCCCCCCC